>Ga0302240_1000093_pt1 | contig 103403 bp, 97 predicted proteins | sample AAG_UR_His_MG_FD_193538 | JGI IMG/M metagenome (GOLD analysis project Ga0302240, IMG submission 193538) | Enriched activated sludge microbial communities from anaerobic digester in WTTP, New Holstein, Wisconsin, United States - AAG_UR_His | ecosystem: Engineered > Bioreactor > Anaerobic >... | reverse complement strand
TTCCCTGTGATTCTGACGCCTTTGCTACCTGATCGTATGATATATATGTCGCTAAGCCTTTGTCTCCCAATACCTTCGTTATCGCTGCCGTCAATGTCGTTTTGCCGTGGTCCACGTGTCCTATCGTTCCTACGTTTACGTGCGGTTTTGATCTATCAAATTTCTCTTTTGACATTTTACTTACCTCCGTTTTATTTACTGCAATTATTAAAATTATTTAAATTCGTAAGCCGAGGATGGGAATTGAACCCACGACCACCTCCTTACCAAGGAGGTGCTCTACCACTGAGCCACCTCGGCACACTCAGAGCATAACTCTAAAGAGCGGGAGACGGGAATCGAACCCGCGTGGCCAGCTTGGAAGGCTGGAGCACTACCATTGTGCTACTCCCGCGATAAAAGAAATATGGGGGCGAATGGATTTGAACCATTGTAGGGCGAAAGCCCGACAGATTTACAGTCTGTTGCCATTGGCCGCTCGGCCACACCCCCTCTTTTCAAAAGAGCGAAAAAAAACACTCTCATTAACTGAGAGTGCAAATATTGTATATAAAAATATAAAAAAAGTCAACACAAATATTTATGATGTTTTTTATAGAAACAGAAAAAATAATAGCCGGTTATTTTTTAAATAAAAACAGAAAATCATTGAAAAACAATAAACATGTACTATACTATATTTGCGAGGAGGACAGTATGGAAAAAAAATGGATTAAAATTTCCGACAAAAAAGCATTTACGCTTGTTGAACTTGTAATCGTAATTGTTATTGTAGGAATTTTGTCCACAATTTCCGTTACTGCCTACTCTTCGCTTTCGGTAAAAGCAATTGAAGCAGAAGGCGCTTCTCTTGTTAATTTTATAGTAACAAATGAAGTTGCGTATCAAATAGAGAACGGAACTTTCTTTGATGTTCCCAGTCATACAACACAATCGGATCAACTCGGAGTTAATATGGGAATATCAAAATATTTTCATACATTTAAAGCGACTGTAAGCACTGATGATGAAGGAGTGCCTTTTGTTTTTGTAGTTGTAAAAGGAAACTATAAAGATAAGGAAATTACTTTATCATTCGGACGCTCATCTATGGGAGAGTCTAGCGGTATTCTTAAAGATCCTGATGCAAACGATGAAGCTACGGCAAAAGCAATTTGCAAACAACATAGAGAAAAATACAGATACGGAAATAACGGAAATGGCAACGATAATGGAAACGGAACAGGAAACGGCAAAGGCAATAACGGAAATGCCAACGGTCAGGATAACGGCAATGGCAATAACGGAAACGATAACGACGGATACGGAAATAACGGAAATGGCAACGATAATGGAAACGGAACAGGAAACGGTAAAGGCAATAACGGAAATGCCAACGGCCTTGATAACGGCAATGGCAACAACGGTAACGGATGCTGAAATAAAAATGGAAATTTAAAATTTAGTTTTTATTATACTTTCCCACTTATAATTCGGAAAGTGTTTTTTTATGGATAAAAAAAGAAATATTCTTCCGATTATTTATCAAAAATAAATTCAAAAAAGCATTGAAAAAAAACAAATATGTACTATACTATAAGCAGAAGGAGGGTGTTATGGAAAGAAATTGGCATATACCCACCGACAAAAAAGCATTCACATTGGTTGAACTTGTGATTGTAATTGTTATCGTAGGTATTTTGTCAACTATTTCCGTTTCGGCTTATTCTTCGCTTTCATTAAAGGCAATTGAAGCAGAGGGCGCTTCTTTATTAAGTTTTATTATTAAAAATGAAGTGACTCATCAAATAGAAAACGGTTCTTTTTTAGGCATATTGCAAAAAACAGATAAATCAGATGAGCTTGGCGTTGATTTGAATATATCAAAATATTTTCAGACATTTCAAGCAATGTTAAGCGTAGATGACCAAGGTAATGAATTTGTGCTTGTTGTTTTAAACGGAACATATAAAGGACAGACACTTACCATGTCTTTGGGCCGTTATTCTTTGGGTTCATCCACCGGAATTTTAAAAGGGCAGGAAGCGACAGATATCGCTAAAGCTATGAGAATAGCAAGCAATAGCGGAAAAGATAACGGCGGCAACGGGAATAATGATAAAACCGATAATCCGAATGACGATAAAAGTCAGGGACAGGGTACTGGAAACGGTAATGGTAATGGAAATAATGGATAAACCATATTTTCAATACTCTTTTACTTATTTTAGAAGGGTATTTTTTTGTTGTTTGCATTGTATTTAATATATGTGGTAAAATCACCGATATTATGAAGCTGTTTAAATTTTTTTTTGTATTTTTATTTATTTTTTTGTGTTTTAAATCTGTTTTCTGCGAAGAGCTTACGGTTTCTTTTATTGACAGAACAAATCCTGACAATATACAAATTGAGCTTAACCAGACATTGCAGTTAGAAGGCTTAAAATTAAAAAATATGAAAGTATCAATTCCATATTACGTAAAAAACAATATCAAATATCCGTATTTTTCTTTTGTTGATATAAAATTTAAAGCTTATGTTTTAAATTCAATAAAATACAATACGATTAACGGAACTCCTCCCGATACCGTAAAATATAAAATTTCAAGAATAAGACCGACTGTTAACGGGGAATCCGGTATTTATGCCTCCACTTTTGTTACGTTTAACGATCTTATAGAAATAGAATGTTTCATAGTAAAAGATAAAAATAAAATGAAAATTTTATGGCCCGGTACAAAAGACGCTAAATCCGAAACATATATATCGTTTTTTTCCGTTAAAGATTCTAATTTAAGAGGACGGATAGAAAACGAAATTCTTAGCAGATATAAAATTGAGATTACAAAAAAATGATGACAATAATAGAACAAAAACAAAATCTTGAAGACATATTTAAAACAATATTGGTTCCTCTTTTAGTCGGTATTTGTTTTATAGCGTGGCTTATTTATCTTTTTAAATCGCCGGTTATAATGTTCCCGTCCGTATTGATTTTATTTTTTATAATTTATTTTATATCCGGTTATATTTTCGGCGGTGTTTTGCTTTCCTTCGCGGTTTCGGCGGCAATGTTCAGTATCTTTTTTGCAGATACTATATATATGCAGATTTTGCTTCTATGTGAGATTATCTGGATTATACTTGTTTTTTTTACCGTTGAATACCACAGAAACAGATATATTACTTCAAAAAAACAGTCGCGTGTAGATAACGAAGTATTAAACAGGGATATAGCGCTTTTACAATCCGCGATAGATGAAGATGAAAAAAAATCAGCCGATTTTACGCAAAGAATGGAAATATTTCAAACATTTGAAACAATAATAGCTTCGTTTGAACAAACTTTAAGCGAAAAAGAATTATTGAAACTTGCTTCAGAACTGACAATACGATTTATAGGCAAAGGAAAATGGAAAATAAAAAGATATTCACGCAGAGATATATTTGCGAAATACGTTAAAACTACAAGCAGGCCGCTTCTTATAACCGATACCGAAAACGATAAAAGATTTGCACCGAATAATTATAAAAAATTCAGTTCAATAGTAGTTATTCCTATAGAAGTTGACGGACGTTTTTGGGGAGTCATAAAAGGCGTCTCAATTAAAGAAAATGAAAAATTTACTGATTCGGACTTAAGACTTTTATCTATTCTTACAAATATTTTGGGTACAATTTTAAACAATACAATGCTTATAGAAAAAGTGGCGGCTCTTGCAATTACTGACAGTTTAACGGGACTTTTCACAAAAACATATTTTTTTGAACGTTTAAAGGAAGAAATTGAACGCGCAAGAGTAAATAAATTGTCATTGATTATCGCAATGATTGATATTGATCATTTTAAAGAAGTTAATGATATACACGGACATAAAGCGGGAGACGTTTTGCTCAGACAAATTGCGGATATTTTAAGAAAAAGATTCAGAGAAATAGATATTTTGGCAAGATACGGAGGCGAAGAGTTTGTGGTTCTTTTGTCGCATATTCAAATGAAAGAGGCTTTTCAGAAATTGGAAGAATTAAGAAAATTTATTGAAAGAGAAAAATTCTTTTTACCTGTTGAAAGTTTTAATCCCATACAGATTAAAAAAACAATAAGCGTAGGTTTGGTTGACCTAAAAAATGAGACCGGCGTGGAGGATATTATAAACAAAGCCGACAGCGCATTGTATAAGGCAAAAAAAACAGGCAGAAACAAAACCTGTATTTACGAGACAATATGAAATTAAAATATATTATAAAAAATATCTTTATCTCAATATGTTTTTTTATAGCTTATTTCAATGTATCGCTTGATCAGACAAAATATGTTTTATTGCTTTTTTTGGCTCCAATTGCGGTATTTTTTGCGAGAGACTGTAAATGGTGTCTGCTTGTTTTCTGGCTCATAATAAATATAACGTCAATTTTGACGTTTGGATATTCTTACCTTACGCTGCTTATGTTTTCAATGAGTTTTATTTTAATTTTATGTATAAATTATTTTTTAAACCCGGGTGAAACCGGCGATATTGAAATTCAAAAAAACAATGAATTGCTGAGAAAAAATAAAGAGCAACTCCAAAAAACTCATGAACTTACTCTTTTAAGACGAAAAATTCTTGAAAAAAAATTGGAAAACATAATGCAATTATATGTTATATCCAAAGATTTAACTACAAAAATTACGGTTGAAGACACAACTAAAATGTTGACCGAGGCATTGTCATCGAAACCCGGGATATCTGCAGTTGCGATTGCAGTGAAACAAAACGCCGTATTGAATCTGAATTCTTGTTCAAAACCCGAATTAACCGAAAATTTCAAAAATGCAATAAATAATAATATAAACCAGATTGAAAAACTTACGGGTTCTCAGCGCGTTGATTTTTTATATCCTGTCGCCAATCAAACAGTAGTAGCGTGGACTATAAGATTAAATAATGATTTTGTATGTTCTATATTTTTAATTATTGAAGACAATTTCATACAAATTTATATAGATGAAGGTAAGATATTTTTACCGCATTTAACCTTAAGCGCAAAAAGAGTTTTATTATTCAGTCAGCTTAACGACAGATCAAGAGTAGACGGATTAACCGGTTTGTATTTAAGACGATATTTTATGGAAAGGCTTCATACCGAAATTCAGGTAGCAAAAAGATATAAAACCGATTTTTATATCATGATGCTTGATATAGATTTTTTTAAGAAAGTGAACGATACGTACGGACATTTGGCTGGCGACAAGGTTTTGTCGGCAATAGCAAAAATATTGTCTGATTCGGTAAGACCCGGCGATATAATAGGCAGGTACGGCGGAGAAGAATTTATAATACTTTTGCCTATGATTGCAAAAAAACAAGTTTTAGAAATAGCAGAAAATATAAGGAAAAATGTAGAAAAACAAAAATTTACAGATAATAATGAAACTTTCACTACAACAATAAGCATAGGTATAACAAAATATATTGAAAGTCTGAATGAAGACAATCTGATTTCAATAGCAGATAATGCCTTATATCAGGCTAAAAAAGAAGGACGTAATAAAGTTGTAATGATGTAAGTTCAAATATAAGAATCTTTTAAGATGAGTTCAACTGCTTTGTCGGACATAAGAATCCCGAACATACCCGTTATTACAGGATAGCTTCCTAAAATTTTAGGACCGCCGTTTTTTCCGTAGTTTTTATTTTCCTGCTCGGAAAGAGGTATAGGTTTTATCTGAGGAGATTGTTCAGAAAATACGCACGGAATTCCTTTGTCTATTCCAAGTTTTCTTAAATCCCCCCTCAATCTTTCTGCCAGTTTACAGTGATGAGTATCAAACAAATCCGTATATTTTATTGAGAATGGATCAGTTTTAAGGGCTGCGCCCATAGATGAAACTATTTTTATTTTATTTTTATAACAGTATTCTATAAGTCTTAATTTTGGATTATAAGAATCTATCGCATCTATGACTATATCCGTTTTTTCTTTAAATATTTCTTCAAATGTATCCGTGTTGGCAAATAATTCAATAGTTTTGACTTTACATAACGGATTTATGTCCGAAACTCTTTCTTTTGCAAGAGAAACTTTTGTTCTGCCTACGGTTGAATGCATAGCATAAAGCTGTCTGTTAATATTTGAAATTTGCACTTTGTCAAAATCAACAAGAGTAAGATGTCCGATTCCGAGTCTTGCAAGCATTTCAGTCGCAAAACTGCCTACGGCGCCAAGACCGATCACGGTTATTTTGGCGTTAAATAATTTATTTAAATTTTCTTTTCCGAGCAATAATTCCGTTCTTAAAAATTGTTCCATTTTTTATGCCAATAAAAAAGCGCGAATATAAATATTCGCGCTTTTTAAGTTATTTAAGCAAGCGTGATTTTAATTACAGATGCCTGTCTGTTTCTGATTCTTGCCGCTTTTTCTCCGGTAATTTTTGAATCCGATACGGTTTCTTTTGAACCGTTAATCCATGTTATTTCAATTTCTTTGATATTTACCGAAGGCAGATAAGTGCTTTTGCGTGATTTATTTATATAAACTATATCAGTTGCAGCAAACAGTTTTGCGCAATATACGCCTTTTTTATCAAAATACTCACTGTTTATAAGAGGCTTTAATTCAAACACAAGCGTGCCGTTTTTATCGGTATAAAACGGTTTAGAGCCGAGAGTCATTGTAAGCCACATATCTATAAATTCAGCCGTGGAGCCGCTTAATCTTGCCACAAAACCGCGCCCCCAGTTTCTTTTATCAGGAAATGCCGATGATGAAATGAATGACGAGTTTTCAAGAACGCTTCTGCCGTAAATTTCAGGATTTGCAAAACAAGGGAAACAAGTTTTTAAAGAACCGAAAAATTCTTCATAAAGCCCCGATTTAAGCAATTCCAAGAGATATTTGTATTCCATATGCATAAAAACTGCCTCATTTTCAAGCCAGCCCGGTGAAAATACACGTGTTCTGCCTATCTCATTTGATTCTGTTTTTAAAGATGCGCATACTTTGTACATCTTAAGCGCTTTATCGTAAAGTCCCGTGTTCTTGAGAGCCGCAAAATGTTTTTTTACATTTGCTTTATCCGATTCGGTTTTGAAGTAGTGCACTTCCGATTCCAAAAATAACGGAAGAGGGCTTCTTTTAAATTCGGAAACTTTAACGCATGGCAGTCCTTTAATGCTTTTTGAATCTGTTTTTTTATATTTTAAAGCTTCATATCTGAAATATGTAAAATATAATCCTGATTTCGGATCAATCGCTTTTTTAAGACCGGAATTTATTTTGTTAACTGCTTTTTTTATAAAATCAATAACTTCCGAAGCTTTTAGCTGCTCTTCTTTTCCGTCTATTCCCATAATGACTGATTTTCTGTATTCTTCTCTTAATGAACTTGATTTATCCCAAAATTCAAAAGACGAGATTTTTTTATCAAGAAGTTTTCTCAAATTTTTAAAGAATAAAGCCAGTTCAACAGGAACTGAAATTAATTCGGTTTTATTATTATTTAACGCTTCAAGGAAAAACAGCATAAATCTTTTAAGTTCAAAAACTTCCGGCGTAGATGACCCGAAAAGGCCGGGAAGTCCGTTTAATGAATCATACCAGCCCGGTTTATCGGATTCCATTTCTATTCCTATTCCGTCAGGATCCAAAGATGACATTTTTACTGTCATAAGAGTGATGAATTTTGACGCAAGATTTGAGATATAAATATCGCCTTTGCCGTTTTTTATTCTAAGCGCGTTCGGATTTGTTTTTCTTGATTTAATAAGAACTGATTTTTCTTCCGATTTGACAACGGAACCGTACTGTCTTACAAGACCTTCCTGAGTCAAAACATGCTTTCTTGATCTCGGCAATACATAGTGGTCGCAGTCAAAATATGTGTAAGTTTTGTCATTAAACAGCAAATCGTTTATTTTTTCCGGATAAACCGATAAATAATTTTCTATAAGGTCTAAATTATATGTCCAGTGGTCAACCCAAAAACCTTCTCCGTGGCTTGCATCGTTTACCGTTTGAGATAATGCGACAGCTTTTGACACGAAATCTTCAAGTTTTATATTCAGCTTTATTGACGAAGATTCAATAAACATCGCAAGTTCGCCGGGTTCAAATCCTTTTGAAAAGAAATCCTTAAGTTTTTTTTCATCTTCTTTTGAAACTAAATCGGCGGATAGTTCTTTAAAAACTCCGCTGTCAGTATCCATAATATAATAAGCGCCCTTTACGACCAGAGGATTGCAGGCGTCAATCTGCAGAAGATTGTAAAATATTTTGACGGCGCTGTCTTTAAGATTAGGATTAAAAAATATATCTCTTCTTCTGTTTTGGTTTACGTCTCTGAAATTGCCGTTGCCCTGAGAATAATAGCTTGGAGCAAGCTGAAAGTCATTATAGTCTCTTTCCAAATCTCCGTGTTTTCTTGAATATACGTAATAGAGCGAAGATTTATCTTTATATTTAAATTCTACGGGAAGTCCTCCGCGCATTACGTTGTCAAGATAATTTTGCCTGCAGTACATATCAAATGCCGGAATAGCTGACTTTGTCGCTATATTGTTTGTTATAGACTCAATTAAATTTTTATTTTCTTCGCGTTTTGAATTGAAATAAGAAATGTTGAGTTTTTTAATAAATTTATTTAACGATTCAATGCTGTCTATGTGACCAGCTATCGAATAAACCGTAATTTCCTTATTTGCTTTTATATTTCTTTTTACATAGCTGAAAGCTGACGGATATTTATTATTTGCAAACTGGGATTTCGGATAAACAAAATTTTCGTTAAAAAGTTTTTCAGGGTATGCAAAACTTGTATCTGAACCGAACAGCATTTCAGGATCAATTATTATATCCGCTTTTTTAGTTTGAGTTTCATTTGTAAATGCAAAATAAAAATTTCCTTTTGTTATTTCAACAACTTCAGGTCTGTCTTCAACTTCAACTTTAAGTCTGAAAAAAGGAACTCCCGTTTTTTCAAAATTATCAACCGTCGCCCAGGCCTGAATAGTAGTTGACATAAATTTCTGGGCGTATGTGTTCATGTAATAAGGAAGAATTTTCGGCATGCCGTCCGCTATTTCTACCGATATATCAGAATTTGTAATATTTTCCACTGTTACGCTTCTCATAAGACCGGCAACAGGCTGGTTTGGCAGCGTAAAATATTTTACCGTTGTTTTTATTCCTATAGTTTTGTTTATTTCTTCCAAAATCAGTTCATAAGGAAGAATTTTCATTGTTTGCTTAATATTTTCGGTATCTGCGGAATTGTTTAAAAAAGGTTCGTAACATACAGTTTTATTTGATTTTTTTATTTTTAAAAATGTTCTGAATCCAAAAGTGTTTACGACTGAATAAGAGACGTTGGCCGGATAAAATTCCATTATTGAATAATTTTTATTTTTTATTCCGAAAGAACAAATTCCTTGTCCTCTGTTGACATAAAATGCCCACATGGGAATTCCTTTCAGTCCCGCTATACCCGGAAAAAAACTTGAAAAAGTAGGAGCAAGATTGTAATTGTCTATAACAAAAGTGCCGTCATCGGTTAATTTGTAATTAAATTGTTTTTTCATATTTTCCTCTTTAATTATTATTTAAAAACATATTAAAATTTAATTTATAATTTTATTTTCTTTTAACATTTCTTTAAAATTTAAATCCAGATAGTACAAATATTTTTTTTCTGTACCATAATCATATAATTTTGAAATTTCACTTTTCAAACTCTTATTAGAAGTATTTGTTATATATTCCAATAATTTCTCAAAAAATTCAATTGTTTTTTTTTGTTCTTCTTCATATGTTTTTTCTAAATTTAAATTTTTTACAATTAAAATATATTCTTTTATTTGCGGTAAAGAATATTTATTTAGCATATTATTTTTATATGTGTAAATAAAAACTTCACCCAAAGCCTGAATATAAGTTGCAAATAAATCTTCATTGCTGAAATTAAATATTTTTTTTACATCGTCATCACTATTAAGGCTATTTATTTTTTTTAGTTTATGTTTTTTTGATAATAAATCAATAAATCCATTTGCCAACATTAGATTTAAACGTATAGTAGGATGTATTTTATCTATGAAAAAATTATAGCCTATAACTTCATTTGAATTATATAATTTACCAAACATATCTAAATATGAGATATTATACTTATTTGCTAAGAAAATTATAATTTCATTTTGATATCTTTTAGGTATAGGTCTTGTTTCATTGTCATTATCAGTATCAACAGTTTTTAAATAAAAATTATTAGCTTCTTTATTTTTTTTTAGTTTTTCATATATTTTTCCTATTCTGTAAAAAAGATGAGACGACTCTTTATATTTGCTTATATTATTAAAACAAACAGATAAGGCTTTTTTATAATCCCCTTCAATAAATAATTTATCAACCAAATCAATAATTTCAGAAAAATCTTTATTTGTTTTTAAATATGCAGAACTTTCTGGCATAAAACCTGCATAATTTCCAGATATTGTAGATATATATATATCGTCTCCAAATTTTTTTGTAAGCCGTATTATATTTTCATACATATATTGAAAATCATATGCTTTTGTTGTATATGCAGTAAAGATTTTTATTAAATTAGAATTATAAATAAAACAGTAATTTTTATTTGGATAATTGTGAGAAGAATCATTAGTTCCGGCGTATAAGATAACAATGCCTTTACGAAAAGGATGTGTATATCTATATAAAAAATATGAAAAATATTGATGGCTGAGTCTATTCCCAATATTTGCAAGTTCTATTAATTCTATCTGTTTTCCATCCATTTCGTAGTTTATAGTGTATTCTAAAATTTTTGAGAATGATATTTTGCAATCATAAGGAATTCCTTTTGCAGATGATTCTCCTAATATATATATATATTCAGTTTTGTCATTTTTAGAAATATTTTTTGAGATTAAAGGCAAAATCTGTAATATTAACTCAAACAAAAACATAGAAAAAAGAACAAGCATCCAAACTGACAATAAGAAATATGTTATTTTTTTAAAATTCATGTTTAATATTATTTTTTGAAAACTCTGTCGAATATGAAATCGACGCTTTTAAAATGGGAATTCAAATCGCAGTCTCTTTTGATTTCCGATTCGGACATATATTTTTTCATTTCTTCGTTTGCAAGAGCTACGGATTCAAGGCTGACTTTTTTTTCTCTTGCTTCAAACGCCAGTTTCTGCATTAAAGCGTAAGCATTTTCTCTGGTAAGTCCTTTATCTACAAGAGATAAAAGAAGAGTTCCCGAAAAAATAACGTCTTTCGTTTTATTTAAGTTTGCAAGCATATTTTCCGGATATACATTAAGATTTAGGAGCATTCCCTGCATTCTTAAAAGCATATAATGTAACAATATTGAAGCGTCCGGCATCATAATCCTTTCAGTTGAAGAATGGCTTATGTCTCTTTCATGCCATAAAGCAATATTTTCCATCGCAGTCATTGAATATCCTCTTAAAAGTCTTGCCAGCCCGCAAATGTTTTCAGATATTATAGGGTTTCTTTTATGTGGCATAGCCGATGAGCCTTTTTGTCCTTTTGTAAAAGGTTCTTCCGCTTCTGCAACTTCAGTTCTTTGCAAATGTCTTATTTCAACGGCAATTCTTTCTAATGCACTTGCGGTATGGGCAATTGCCGAAAAATAAATTGAGTGTCTGTCTCTTGGTATGATTTGTGTTGATACCGGTTCAGGTTTCAGATTCATTTTTTTGCAAACATATTGTTCTACTTTAGGATCAAGATGCGCAAATGTACCTACTGCACCTGAAATTTTACCGTAACTTACAGTATCAAGAGCATATTCAAGCCTTTCTTTTGATCTTTTCAATTCGCTGTACCAGCCGGCGACTTTTAAACCAAAAGTTGTAGGTTCTGCATGAACTCCGTGAGATCTTCCCATGGTTGGAGTATATTTATACTTTTTCGCAAGTTTTTCCGTTATACTGCATAGAGTTTTTGTTTCTTTTACAAGCAATAAACAAGCTTCTCTCATCTGTGCGCCGAGAGCGGTATCTAAAACATCCGATGAAGTCATTCCTAAATGTAAAAATCTTGCTTCAGGACCGACGCTTTCAACAATGCCGGTTAAAAAAGCAATAACATCATGCTTAACTGTAAGTTCAATCTCGTTTATTCTGTCAATATTTATTTTTGCTTTTTGTTTTACTTTATCAACAGCTGATTTTGGTACTGTGCCTAATTTTGCCATTGCTTCGGCAGCATAAATTTCAACTTCCAGCATTTTTTGGAATCTGTTTTCATCAGACCAGATTTTTCCCATTTCAGGTTTTGTGTATCTTGGTATCATTTTAACTCCTTTTTAACAATAATTGTCTTTATGTTTTTTCTTCTTCAACTAAATTAATGAACCATTCTTTAAAAAACAACTTCCAACCATGAATCTTTATAGTATCAAAATATTTAGTCAAATCATTAGATTTAATTATTCTTAATGTTTCTATTTTGTTACCTTGAATATATTCTAATAATGCATCAAAAAACAATAGTGTTATTTTTTGTTCATTATCGTGTGCAATGTTTTTTAGCAGAGCCATATGCTGTTTTATAATTTCTAAGTTAAATCTGTCAATTATATTATCTCCTCTATAAGAATATATTATTATTTCTCCTAATCCGTCTCTATGTAAAACGAACAAATCGTTATCATTAAATTTTGAGATTTTTAGAATTTCTTTTTCGGAAAAATTCTTATTTACTGATAAATTATATTTTTTTGATAATAATTCGATAAAACCTTCAGCTATTATTTTATGCAATCTTATATTTGGATGTATTTTATCTATAAAAAAATTATACCCTGTGATTTCATCAGAATTATTTAATTTTGAAAATGTATCCGTAATAGGAATATTATATTTATAAGCAAGTTTTTTTATAATACTATTTTGATATCTAGTCGGTCTTGCATCGTACCCGTACTCAATTGCATTAAGATAAGATTCTTTTGCTTCTTTAATTCTATTTTGTTTTTCATATATTTTTCCTATTCGATACCATATTTGTGACTTATCTTTATATTTTTTCAACATATCGTTACATTTACTTAAAGCAAAGTCATATTTTTTATTGAAAATTAAATCGTCTATATAATAAAAATTATCTGATAAAGTTGCAATATTTTCAGGCATAAAACCTGCATAATTACCTACTATTGTTGATATATACAAATCATCTCCAAAGCTTTTTGCCAATAAAATTATTTTTTCAAATTCATATTCAAAATCATATTGATTTCCAAAACATTGATTAATTAAATTAAAGATATTAAATTTTAAAAACCGCTCCTTCGAAAAATGTTTTTCTTCTTTGATTGCCCAGTTGTTAGTTCCCATATACATAAAAACTATGCCTTTTTTAAAAGGATGCGTATATTTATAAGTAAAATATTTAAAATATTGATGAATCATTCTATTTCCAGGAGCTGCAATAATGATTGGTTCTATTTTTTTATTATTAATTCTATTAGCAAGATTATATTTAATGATTTTTGAGAATGAAATTTTTCCTGAATATGGTGCTCCGAATGCTGAAGATTCACCCAATAAATAAACATATGTTTTATTACTATTGTTTTTTAAATTTCTGTATATGAGAGGTACAATATTTAAAATTATTTCAAAAATGATGATTGATACTATTATAACAATCAACAAAGAAACTAAATAATATATGATTTTTTTCATTTGGAATTTTCTATAACTTTTTTTATCGCTAAAGGATATATTTCATGCTCTATTTTTAAAACTTTTTTTGCAACGTCTTCAGGCGAATCTGTTTCGTTTATTTGAACTTCTTTCTGAATTATAATATTCCCCGTATCGTAATTTTCATCGGCAAAATGCACAGTCGCTCCTGATTTTGTTTCTTTTGATTTTACGACGGCTTCATGCACGAAATGTCCGTACATCCCTTTGCCTCCGAATTTTGGCAGCAAAGCAGGATGAATATTTAAGATTCTTTTTTTATAATCAGCCACAATAGTTTGGGGCAGTTTTTTTAAATATCCTGCCATACATATTAAATCAGCTTTCTCGGCTTTAATTATTTCGGCAAGCTGTCTGTTATATTCTTTTTCTCCAAGATTTTTATAATCAAGACCGACAGCTTTTATATTTTCTTTTCTTGCCCTTTCAAGACCGAATACTTCGGGTTTGTTTGATATAACGACGCAGACCTCGGCGATATTCTTCAATACGCCATTTTTTGAGGAGTCTATTATTGACTGCAGATTTGATCCGCCGCCTGAAACAAGAACAGCAAGTCTTTTCATTATATTATTTCAACGCCTTTTGTTCCTTTCACGATGCGTCCTATTATTTTTGAGCCTTTCATAAACGATTTTATTTTGGCTGCCGCTTTCGGTCTTACTATCAAAACCATTCCTATGCCCATATTAAGAGTTCTGTAAATATCTTTTTCTGGAACGTTTCCTTTTTTCTGAACAAGTTTAAAGATTTCAGGGACATTCCATGAATTTTTTTCTATTATGACTTTTGCGTTTTCAGGCAGGATTCTTCCTATTTTATCGTAAAAACTGCCGCCGGTAATATGCGCTATTCCGGTGATTGATTTTTCAAATTTGTTTATTGCGGCAAGCACTTCTTTAACGTAAATTTTTGTAGGAGCGAGTAGTTCTTTTGAATATTTTTTAAGTTCTTTTTCGGTAAAAACTTTTCTTATCAGAGAATATCCGTTTGAATGCGGTCCGCTTGAAGCAAGCCCTATCAGAATATCTCCGTCTTTTATATTTTTACCTGTTATTTCTTTTCCTTTTTCAACTATTCCGACTGAAAAACCGGCCAAATCATAATCTTCGCCCTGATAAAAACCGGGCATTTCCGCCGTTTCTCCGCCTATGAGCTGACATCCTGCTATTTTACAGCCGTCTGCGATGCCTTTTATTACGTTTTCGGTAAGCTTAACGTTAAGTTTTCCGCATGCAAAATAATCAAGAAAAAATAAAGGTTTTGCACCGCAGCATATAATATCGTTTACGTTCATCGCGACTAAATCCTGGCCTACAGTATCGTGTTTGTTTACAAGAAAAGCTATTTTAAGTTTTGTTCCGACTCCGTCGGTTGAACTTACAAGATTATATTTAGTGCCGTCTATAGGGAAAAGCCCTCCGAATCCGCCTATTTTAGGAAGTCTTTTTTTTATTCTTTTTACAAGCTCGTTTCCCGCATCGATATTTACTCCTGATTTTTTGTAAGTGACAGTCATTTTATATAATCTCCTTATTTTCTGCTTCCCGGTTTTACCGGCGCCGAACCGTTTTTGCAAAGAGGACATTCTTCAGACTTATAGCTTTTTACTTCAAGACTTAAAAGAGAAAATCTTGGGCACCCGAAATCAACTTTTCCCGCGCTTCTGTCTACAAGAGAACAAACTGCGACTACATCTGCTCCAAGAGGCGTTATCGTTTCTATAACTTCTCTTGTGGAAAGGCCCGTTGTAATTACGTCTTCTACAACAAGAACTTTTTCCCCTTTATTTATTGAAAAACCTCTTCTTAAAACAAGTTTGCCGTCAACTCTTTCGCAGAATATTGCTCTTTTTGCGAATGCTCGTCCCATTTCCTGACCGATTACTATTCCGCCCATTGCAGGCGATACTATCAAGTCAATATCTTTTATTTTTTGAGATATTTCATTTTTAAGATTTTCGGCAAGTTTTCCGGCAACCAAAGGATGCTGTAGTATTAAAGCCGACTGAAAATAAGTGTCTGAATGCAGACCGCTAGACAGAAGAAAATGACCTGTCAAAAGCGCATTGTATTTTTTAAAAAGTTCTTTCATCTCGTTTTGGTCCACGTTATAACCCCTTTATGCTTTCATATATGTTTTTAGCTACTTCTTTTGGATCTTTTGCCTCAATAATCGGTCTTCCAACCACAATGTAATTTGCGCCTGTTTTTATTGCAAATTCGGGAGTAGCTACTCTTTTCTGGTCATCGTCTGCTTTTAAAGGTCTTATGCCGGGAGTAATGACTTCAAATGAGCTTCCGCATGTTTTCTTTATAATCTCTATTTCAAGAGGAGAAGATATTACTCCGTCAACTCCGCATGCTTTTGAAAGTTCAGCTCTTTGTAAAACTTCTTTAGGAGTCGTAAGCTGGCTTGTTAAAACAGTAACGGCCCATATTTTAGGTCTGTCTTTTACCGATGCGGCAAGCTCAAGCATTTCGCGTCCCCCGCATGAATGAACGGTAAGGCTGTAAACGCCCAAATCTTTTGCTGATTCAACTGCTCTTTGTACTGTTGCCGGTATATCGTGGAATTTTAAATCAAGAAAAACTTCTTTGCCGCATTCTTTTATTATTTTTATTATTTCTTTTCCCGACTGTAAAAACAATATAGGGCCTACTTTAAAAATATCGATGTACTCGCTTAAATCTTTTACTAATTTTTCGGCTTTTTTCAAGTCGTAGACGTCTAATGCCAGAATTGTTTTATTCACAGTTGCACCTTCCCTATTAAGTCGGTAATATTTTTTATTTTTTTTGAGTTCAAATAATTTTTCAAGCCGTTTACGGTATCGTTTAAAACTTTTGGTTCAACTAAGGCAGCCGTTCCTATGCTTACGCATGAGGCTCCGGCAAGCATAAATTCAACAGTATCGTAAGCGTTTGTTATTCCGCCGCAGCCTATTATTGGAATTTTAATTTTTTGAGCGGCTTCAAAAACGCACCGTAAAGCCATCGGTTTTACGCAAGGGCCGGACATTCCGCCTCTTACGGTTGAAAGTTTCGGTTTAAACGTGTTTATATTTATAGCCATCGCCGGAAAAGTATTCGTGAGAGTCACGGCGTCTGCTCCGTTTTGCTGGGCGTTAAAAGAAAGTTCGGCTATATCCTGAACCTGAGGAGATAATTTTGCTATAACCGGAAATTTTGATATTTTTTTAACATTTTTTATTATTGTTTCAAACAGTTCTTTATCCTGGCAGATAATTGTTTTTTTAAGATTCGGGCATGAAAGATTTAATTCTATGGCAAATATTTTATTGTATGAATTTAAAATTTTAACAGTATTTAAATAGTCGTCGGCGCACGAACCGGCCACGCTTACTATTACAGGCACTTTTAATTTAAACAGAGACTGTAGTTTTGTTTCGGCAAATTTTCTTACACCTATATTTTGAAGACCTATTGTATTTAACATTCCGGATGCGACTTCAGCTATTCTCGGCTGCGGATTTCCCTGCCTTGGTTCAAGAGTAACTGTTTTTGTAATTACGGCGCCAAGCTGCGACATTTCAACCAAATCGCATACTTCATCTCCGTATCCGAAAGTGCCGGAAGCCGTAAGCACCGGAGAATTTAATTTTGCTCCTAAAAAATTGACTCTTATATCTGCTTTCATAAGTAGTACATTATACCTTTTAGGAACATTTTTTTCAAATGGAAAATGAGTCGGTAAAAAAGAGATGTTTTAAAACTGTATACTTGCGGCTTGCGCAAGAAATCTGTGCATTTTTACAAGCGCTAAAGTATCCTGTTTGCAGTATTCAAGCAGATTTTTTTTTGTTTCGGCGATTTGTTCTTCATTATATAAACCGACGCCCATATATGCAAAAGCCGACAATGCCGAACCTCCTTCTGCTATTTCAAGGCTGTTGTAATTCATTTCCGGTATCATTATGGGTAAAACTTTTTTTATTGAAGTTTTTCCGTGAAACTGTTTATCGTAATAATTGGATTTCAATATTGCTTCCAAATCAACTATTCGTGAACTGATTTTACTTATTTTTTCATGTAAATGAGGATAAAGTCCGGCCAAATGCTGTAGAATCTGATGCTCAAAAGAAGAGTAAGTTATTATGCTTCCCTCTTCTCCGATATCTTTTATAAGATTTTCTGCAAGAGACAGTCTGTCATCTTTTGTATGATCGGCGATAAATTCGAAATGTTCCGGTTCATCCGATAAATTTGAAGCTTTATGAAGAGAATACTGTGTTACAATTTGAGTATGAGGGCAGATGTTTTGATAAAGAGGGTATATAGTCATTACCGATTCAAAATCAAGATAATAGACAGGAAAATTTATTTTTTCAAGTTCTGTTTTTAAATTGGGACTTATAAAAATTTTATCATTTATTATACAGTCTTTTACATTTTTTTGCGTTTCTGTCAGTTCAACGCAATCAGGAACGTCTTTTATAGTGTTTATATTCATAGAACATAACTGGTCAAAAGAAGTATGAGAAAGTCTGGGAAGATCAAATATATGGAAATCAATATCTTTTCCCGTACATTGTTTAAACATAGGACAGTTTTTACAGCACATTTTTAACTGCATATCCGGAGGGATTTCGTTTTCAAGCATTGCTTTTATATCCGGACAAATAGCGTCATATTCATGCATTTTTGTAAAAACTTCTGTCGTAAAATCAGTCTCTGAAAAAAGTCTTTCAACAGGCATTCCCAGTCTGAAATCTTTTGACATAAGCATAAGTTTTGATTTTGAAATGTTTTTTATATTTTTTGATAAAATAAGGGCGGTGTAAGCCATATCAATTATGTATTTGCGTTTGCCTTTGTTTCCGGCTTTAACTTCCGTGATATGCCATTCGTCGCCGTGTCTTGATAAAATATCAGCTCGCGCCGTAAAACCGTTATATTCAAATACGGGTTCAAAAACGGCTTTTATCTCAGGATTTGATGTGAATTCTTTCGTTTTATCAAGCGCTTCCTGAAGAGTGGCGGCCTTGACCTGAATGCCGCCTGCAAAAAGTTCCTGAGCCATGGAATGTATTTTTTTAGATTCATAAATCAAAAAGTCGTCACCCGACAATCTGTCTCTTTCGACTAAATTTCTGTAAAGATGCCACGCGAGTCTGCGGCAGTCTAACGATTTTATAAATACGGATTTATTTATTGGACGCATAATTATATATTTTTGAGATGAGGCAAGAATTTATATTTTTTGTTTCTTTTTTTCCAAAGTTTCAATCACGCTGTAAGGAACTTTAATTTTTCCTATAAGAGGAGTTTCCTGGTTCCCGTAAATGCCGTGGCAGTCTGAACCGCCTGTTGCGATTAAATTAAGTTCATCTGTTATGGCAAGAAGTTTTCTTACAACATGTTCAGGATGTTTATTGTGCCAGACTTCTATGCCCTGCAATCCGTCGTCAGCAAGTTTTTTTATTACGTCCATATTGTTATAATGTCCGTAATAAGGATGCGCAAGAACCGGAATGCCTCCGGCATCAATTATTAAATCTATGGCCTGCTTTGGAGTAATCGAATATTTAGGAACATATGCTACCTGATCAGCGGCAAGATATTTTTGAAAGGCTTCCTGAACGGAAGCGACAATTCCGTTTGCAATTAATTCTTTTGCAAAGTGAAGTCTGCCTATAACTTTTTTACCGACAGATGCTATTAATCCTTCGGGATTTAGTTTTATACCTATTTTCTCAAGTTTTGAAAAAATTTCTTTGGCTCTTTCGGTTCTTGCATTTTTAAAAATATCAAGAGTATCTTTAAATTTTGTTGATTTCCAATCTACATAATATCCTAGAATATGCATTTCGGTTTTGTTTGTTTCACCGTATTCGGCTGAAAGTTCTATTCCTGAAATGACTTCAATATTATGTTTTTTTCCTGACTCAACGGCCTCTTCAATGCCGTCAACGGTATCGTGATCTGTTATGGCTATAGCCGTCAATCCGGACTTTTGCGCATATGAAACAACTTCTTCAGGAGAAAACGCACCGTCTGAGTAATAAGTATGTATATGCAAATCTACATAGAAATCTTTACCTGCCATTTATAAAAGCTCCGATGACAAGCCCGCAAGAACGCTTCTTTCGCTCTTTGAAAACATTAAATGTCCGTATATTGACTGTCCTTTGAATCTTTCGACCAAATAAGTTAATCCGTTTGATGAGGCGTCAAGATACGGATTATCTATCTGGTACGGATCTCCGGTTAAAACTATTTTTGTTCCGGCGCCGGCTCTTGATATAATTGTTTTTACTTCATGAGGCGTTAAATTCTGCGCGTCATCTATTATTATGTATTGTCTCGGAAGCGACCTGCCTCTTATATATGTCAATGAATCTATTTCTATCTGTCCTGAACTGAACAGATAATCTATTTTTTCGTCAACTTTTGAATCCTCATGTCCTTTATCCATCAGAAATTCAAGATTGTCGTTAATTGCACCCATCCATGAAGCAAGTTTTTCTTCTTTTGAACCGGGCAGATAACCGATATCTTTGCCCATAGGTATTATAGGTCTTGCAATATAGAGTCTTCGGAACTGTCTTTCTTCAACTGTTTTTTGAAGGCCTGCGGCAAGAGCAAGCAATGTTTTGCCGGCTCCGGGAAGACCTATAAGAGTTACAAGACTTATCTCATTGCAAAGCAAAAGTTCAAACGCAAAACGCTGTTCAATATTTAAAGGTTTCAGGCCCCACGGCTGTGCAGTCATATGAAATAACGGAAGCAGCGCCTTGTCCGTTGCCGAATATTTTGCCAGAGCGCTTTTTGACGAACCGTTTTCATCTTTCATTGCAACACACTCGTTAGGAAAAAAATCAAGTTTTGTAGAAAGTTTTGAGTTTTTATAAAACTGGTCTATTTTGTCTGCCGGCAGTTTTATTTCTCTCCATCCTGAATATATTTCATCTATTTTTACTTTAGATTTTTCATAATCCTGCGTTTTTATATCCAGAATCTCGGCTTTGATTCTTAAGTTTATATCTTTTGTTATAAATATTACGTTTTCACCCTGTTTTTTAAGATAAAGGGCTATTGAAAGTATCTGGTGGTCATATTTGGATATGATGAACTCTTCCGGAAATTCAACTCTGTGCATCATTTCAATCATAAGAGTTCCGCCGTTTTTAATCGGAACGCCTTTTGACAGTTTTCCTTTTGCTCTTAACCCGTCAAGAGTTCTGGAAATTAAACGGGCGCTTCTTCCGTTTTCATCTGTAAGTTTTTTAAAGTGGTCAAGTTCTTCAATTACTGATAAAGGGATAATGACTTTGTTGTCTGCAAAAGAAAAAATTGAATCAGGATCATGCAACAAAACGTTCGTATCAAGCACAAAAGATTTCGCACCCATAATACCCCCAAATAGAATATTTACTTGTTATCATTATAATTTTTTATTCGGAAAAAAACAAATAAAAAATTTAAAATAAGATATTGACTCCGTGCATAAAATAATGTAAAATCCAAATCTCAGTTTAATTTTAAATAATAACGGGGGATATAATGGCAAAGTTAAAAACAGGAAGACATACTTCAGCTCTTAAAGAAGTAAGAAAGGCAGCAAAAAGAAACGCCAGAAACACGGCTACAAACAGCAAAATAAAATCGCTTGCTAAAAAAGTTGAAGCCGCAGTAAAAGCAAAAGATAAAGAAACGGCTCAAAAAACGTTAAATCTTGCTTTTTCCGAATGGGATAAAGCAAAGAAAAAAAACGTAATACATAAAAATGCCGCAGCAAACCAGAAAGCGAGACTTTCCAAGCTTGTAGCTTCAATATAAACGCAATCATAAAAAGAAGATATTGTTTTAATCAAACGGTATCTTCTTTTTTTTTGCATTAATGGTTAAGCAAATATTATTTTAGTATAATCAAAGTATTATGAGTGAAAATAAAAATATAGTTAAACATATAGGAAGCGTAAGCGTAGGAACTACAATATCCAGGATTTTCGGATACGTAAGAGACATGCTTGTGGCTTATTTATTCGGGGCCGGGCTTGTAGCCGATGCATTTTATGCTGCTTTTCGAATTCCTAATTTAATAAGAAGAATGCTCGGAGAAGGTTCATTTTCGGTAGCTTTTATACCTGTATTTTCGGAATATCTCCATACAAAGACAAAAGATGAAACGCAGAAACTTATAAATGTAGTTTTTACTTCAATTTTTTTAATTACAACCGTATTTACCGTATTAGGAATGTTTTTTGCCCCCCTTCTTGTAAAAATCATAGCATGGGGTTTTACTTCAGATCCCGAAAAGCTTCAGCTTACAATAGAACTTACCCGTTTAATGTTTCCGTTTCTTGTTTTTATATGTCTTGCTTCAATACTTCTTGCACTTCTTAATACTCTTAATTCATTTTTTATACCTGCAATTGCGCCGGCAGGCTTGAGCGTTGCTGAAATAATATATGTTGTTGCGATTGCCCCTTTTTTGCTTCCCGGCGATAAAATAAAAGGTCTTGCGATAAGCGTAATATTCGGAGCTCTTCTTCATTTTATTTATCAGTATCCTTATTTGAAACGGCTTGGCTGGCATTTAAAATTGGATTTTAATTTTAATCATCCCGGTTTAAAAAAGATTTTCTTTCTTATGATACCTTCTGTTATCGGCATATCGGTAGACCAGATTAATACTTTTGTGGACACGGTATGCGCATCATTTTTAGGCAACGGATCTATTACTGCGTTATATTATTCAAACCGACTTATGCAGCTTCCTCTTGCCGTTTTCGGACTTGCTCTTGCAACAGTGTCTTTGCCTATGATGTCAAAATCGGTTGCTCAAAAGAATATAGAAGATATGAAAGAAACTCTTAATGTTTCAATCAGATTTTCAATAGTTTTATTAGTTCCTGCAACTATAGCTTTAATTGTTTTGGGGCTTCCTATAATAAAAGTACTGTTTGAACGCGGCAGATTTGACCATGCCGCCTCGTTAGTGACAAACAGTGCGCTACTTTACTATTCGTTGGGGCTTCCGGCTTATGCTATAGCAAAAATTTTGGCAAATACATTCTTTTCTTTTCAGAATACGAAAACACCGGTAAAAATTGCTTTTGTGGTAATGCTGATACACGTGCTTTTATGCGTTATTCTTATGCAGCCTCTGGGAGTAGGAGGGCTTGCTCTTGCAACTTCAATATGCGCTTATATAAATTCAATAATGCTTTTATATAAATTAAGAATTCAAATAGGACGCATAGGAATTTATAAAATTCTCAATTCCACTTTTAAAAATCTTATAGCTTCGGCGGTTATGGGCGTTGCCTGCTATTTTATAATACAAATCAAAATACCGTTGTTTTTATCGCTTACAATTGCGATTATTACAGGCCTTCTAATATTTGTAGGAGTGTCAAAACTTATAAAATCGCCTGAAATAGAACAGTTGCTGTCGGCTTTTTTAAGAAAATATTATGCAAAAAACAGCTGAAGATTACACAAAAAACATCCCGCATCTTCCCGGCGTGTATCTGATGAGAGATACGGCCGCAAACATAATATACGTAGGTAAAGCAAAAGATTTAAAAAACAGAATAACTTCTTATTTTCATTCCGATACAAACAGCAAATCATCGTCTATAATTACGGCGATGAAAACTATAAACTATATTTTATGCTCTTCGGAAAGAGAAGCTCTTATACTTGAAAGAGACCTCATAAAAAAAATACAGCCTCATTTTAACGCAATGTGGAAGGATGATAAATCTTATCCTTTCATAAAACTTACAGTAAATGAAGATTTTCCGCGCCTTATAATGTCAAGAAAAATGCTTAATGACGGCGCTCTTTATTTCGGACCTTATCCTCAGGTAACATACATAAAAAAACTGATTTTTTGGCTCAATAAAATTTTTAAAATAAGGCCGTGTAAACTTTCTTTTTCACAAAAAGAACAGCCGGATTCTGCAAAAGTAAAATCATGCCTTTATTATCACACGCATCTATGTTACGGCCCTTGCATGGGGCACATAACGTCGGCTGATTACAAAAATAATCTCAAAGCGCTTGAACTCTTTTTAAAAGGTAAATTCAGAAGCCTTGAATCTGTCTGGGAAAAACAGATGAAACATGCAAGCGCCAAACAACAGTACGAAAAAGCTAAAGAGCTCAGAGACAGGCTTTTTGCAATACGTTCTATGGCTGAAAGAGTTTCTGTAAGCAGAATTGAACTTGAAGAACTTAACCAGTATATTTTAAAGACAGACGCTCTTTTGGAATTAAAAGAAAAACTAAGATTAAAACAGCTGCCAAACGTTATGGAATGTTTTGATATCTCAAATACGTCCGGAACAAATCCCGTAGGTTCAATGGTTCAGTTTGTAAACGGAAAGCCGAATAAAAGCGGTTATAAAAGATTTAAAATACAAACGGTAAACCAGATAAATGATTTTGCAATGATAAAAGAAGTCGTTTTCAGAAGATATTCGTCCATAATACGCAAAAACGAAAAGTTTCCCGATTTAATTATTATAGACGGAGGCAAAGGCCAGCTGGCTTACGCCGAACAGGCTTTAAATGAAATAGGAATTTATATTCCGTTGATTTCGCTTGCAAAACAGGAAGAAGAAATTTTCATTATGGGCAAATCCGCTTCCGTAAAACTTCCCGCAAATTCGCAGGCTTTAAGAGTATTGCAGGCAATACGAGACGAGGCTCACAGATTTGCCATAACATACCACAAACTTTTAAGAAGCAAAGAGTTTATTAAAAGTTAAACTATCCGCATATAAAAATAATAAGATTTTCCAAGAGCAGAGTTTTGTCAGACTGGGATTTTGTTTTGAGGGCAATATCCGTTTCCAGAATTTTTGATATACATTTCTTCAGATGAGAAAGTTTATGCTTTGAGATATTTCTTAAAAAAATTGAAGCAAAATAAGCGTTATATATCCTTGCAAAAGCGGCCGCGTCTCTGGGATCATATTTTTTCTCTTCAATCAAACTTTTTACGGTCAATAGTTTGCGAACAGTTGATGATATTTGGAATAAAATTTTTATATGGTCTTCGCCGGATGTTATCATCTTATTAAATATAAATAATGCTGATTTCAAATTTTTTGCTTCTATTTCGCCGGTAAGCGCAAAATCATTTATTTCCTTTGTCCAGCCGCTGACTTTTGCAAATATTTCCTCTGTAATTTTGTTATTGTCTTTCCCCGTATATATGCATACTTTTTCTATTTCATTATATAAACTCAATAAATCAGCTCCTGTTTCGGATACAATCCGTTCGGCAAGCTCATCGGGTATAAGTTTTTTTCTTCTTGCAAATTCTGCTTTAACAAATTTTATAGCATCGGAGTCATAAATTTTTTTACAGTCTACCGAAACGCAAGATTTTGAAGACGAACATAAATCAAGCAAATCTTTTCGTTTCTTTACGTCTTTTATTTTTTCAGGAACCAAAATTACAAAACATGTCGTATCAACCGGATTTTCTATAAGTTTTTCTACAAATTCATAATCCGGATTATTTAACTTATGGGCAAGTTTCAAAATTATAAGTCTTTTATCGCCTAAAAAAGGAAGAGTCTGAACCGCTTCCGAAACCGTTTTACCTTCAAGATCAGGAGCCTGAAAAGTTTCTCTGTTAAGAGGATCAACGGCAAGTTTTTCTTCAATGCCTTTCAAGCAGCTGTCAATAAAATACTGTTCGTCTCCGGCAAATAAATATATCGGAGCAAGAGTTTTCCCCTGTAAATGCTTTTGAAACGCCTGATATGTTATGAATGCCATCTTATTCCTTATGCCGTCGTTTTTAGCCGTTGATTGTTTGGAATTAGAATAAAAAAATTTCAAGACGCAGTGTGCGTTAAGTGAAGCGGAGCGCACGGCACATAAGTTTTGAAATTTTATTTATTATAACCCAAAGAGCAACGGCGTTATAAATTATTTATTCTTGGACCTTACGTTCCGATATCCCCGACGCCGTCCCAAACCCGCTGACAGTTCTTCTGACAATATCTCTTGATAATTTAATATAAATATTTTCTCTCGCCTGTTCTTCGGTCATACCGCCAAAGCCTACTTTAACCGCATCGGCGTAGATCTGTATACCTTCCATATTCGGTTCAACCCAGAGAGTTACGTTTTCATGTTTGTCTATGAAATAAGCGTTAACCAATATCCATAATTTATATTGTTCCGTTACCATGTTGGCGTCGTACGTCAAAGGCTGTAAAACATATCTTTTGATTTCACAAACCAAAACGCCGTCCGCTTCACTTTCATTAGACATAAGCGACAGTCTGCCGTCGCTCATAAATTCGTCTATAAGAGCTTTGGTCAGCTTATCCTCAAGACCGTATTGATTAGTATTGTTTACAACCGGTCTTACATAAATTTTCTTTATATACGCAGGCAATAACTGCGGAGTAGGCTGATACGGGCTGTCGCATCCTGCCGCCGCAAAACCAAAAAATATTATCAATAAAGCAAATAATTTTTTCATTTTTTCCTCCGGTTTTATTTAACCACTATATTTATTATTTTATTCTGTACATAAATGAATTTTACTATCTGTCTGCCTTCAAGAACAGGTTTTATTTTTTCATCGTTTATTACGCAATCTTTTATTTCCTGTTCGTTTGAAGAAACGTTTACAAAAATTTTCCCTCTCAGTTTGCCGTTAACCTGAACCGGAACTTCAACTGTATCCTGTTTTATATATTTTTCTTCGTATTGGGGCCATTTTGCGGCCGAAACAAATTCTTTTTTGCCCAGAAGACTCCATATTTCTTCGCAAAGATGCGGAGTAAAAGGTGCAAGAAGAAGAACTATCGTTTCATAAACTTTTAATGATAATCCTTCGTCATTTCCGTGGTGTTTGTAAACATACATTGCGTTTACAAGCTCCATAACGGACGATATGGCCGTATTGAACTGATGTTCTTTACCGATGTCTTCAGTTACTTTTTTAATGCATAAGTGCATGCTTCTTGACAAAGCTTCTTTAGCTTCTTGAGTTGCAGGAATTTCCGATTTTGTTTTTACAAGTTCCTGAAGTCTCCATACTCTGTTTATAAATCTCCAGCAGCCTTCCAATCCGTCGTCTGACCAGTCAAGCTGTTTTTCCGGAGGCGCCGCAAACAGTATGAAAAGTCTTGCCGTATCTGCTCCGTATTTTTCTATTATTTCATCCGGGCTTACGATATTTCCTTTTGATTTTGACATTGCGCTTCCGCCGAGAGTAACCATGCCCTGTGTCAAAAGATTTTTAAACGGTTCATTTGTATTTACAAGCCCGAGATCTCTCATTATTTTATGCCAGAATCTTGAATATATAAGATGCATGCATGCATGTTCTATTCCGCCGACATACTGGTCTACCGGCAGCCAGTAATTTGTGATATCCGATTCAAAAGGTTTTTTATCGTTTTTGGGATCAGTATATCTTGCGTAGTACCACGATGAATCCACAAATGTGTCCATGGTATCGGTTTCTCTTTTGGCGGGCCCTGCGCACTTAGGGCATTTCGTATTAACAAATTCTTCGCATCCCTGAAGCGGAGATTTTCCGTCATCGGTAAATTTAATGTTTTCGGGAAGAGTTACCGGCAAATCTTTTTCATCAACCGGAACTATACCGCATTTAGGACAATGTATCATCGGAATCGGAGTCCCCCAGTATCTCTGCCTTGAAATAAGCCATTCTCTGAGTTTAAAGTTTGTAGTTCTTTTTCCGTATCCTTTTTCTTCAACCCACAAAGATATTTTATCTATTGCATCGGTTGATTTTATTCCGTTAAACTGTCCCGAATTAACTATAACGCCTTCTTCTTCAAAAGCAGATTTCTCAATATCTGAATTTTCGCCTTTAATCACTTCAGTTATTTCAATTCCATATTTTTTTGCAAAATCCCAGTCTCTCTGGTCATGAGCCGGAACTGCCATAATGGCGCCTGTTCCATATCCCGTCAAAACGTAATCTGCGGTAAATATCGGAATATTTTTGCCTGTGGCCGGATTAACTGCGTATACGCCTTCAAGTTTTACGCCGGTTTTTTCTTTGTTTGAAGCTCTTTCAATATTGGATTTGCTTGCGCTTTTTGTTATGTATTCTTCAACTTCCCGCCAATTTTTTATTTTCTCTTTAAATTCTTTTAATATTTGATGTTCTGGTGATACGACCATAAAAGTTACGCCGAACACGGTGTCAGGTCTTGTCGTAAATATTTTAAGTGTTTTAGGTGGCAAGATTTCCAGTGTTGCTTTTGTAGAACCATATGGGGATTTGATGACTATAATCCCATCATCACTTTCTTTTATTTTTTTATCAAAGTCAATCTTAAAGTCCATCTCTGCACCATAAGATTTACCAATCCAATTTTTTTGCATTGACAAAACCTGTTCGGGCCAACCGGCAAGTTCTTCATGACCGTCAAGCAGTTCATCTGCATAATCAGTTATTTTTATAAACCACTGTATAAGCTCTTTCTGCTCCACAGTACTGTCGCATCTCCAGCATTTGCCCTGGTTAACCTGTTCGTTTGCAAGAACTGTTTTACATGAAGGACACCAGTTTACGTTGGCTGATTTTCTGAATACAAGCCCCTTTTTATACATCCGGATAAAGAACCACTGGTTCCATTTGTAATATTCCGGATCGCATGTTGCTATTTCTCTGTCCCAGTCGTAAGAGATGCCGAGCATTTTGAGCTGTTCGCCCATATGCGCTATATTTTCTTTAGTCCATTTTTTAGGATGTATGTTATGTTTTATTGCGGCATTTTCTGCGGGAAGGCCGAATGAATCCCAGCCTATAGGATGTATTACGTTCTTGCCTTGCATTCTGTTAAATCTTGCAAAAACGTCTCCTATGCTGTAATTTCTGACGTGTCCCATATGGAGTTTGCCCGAAGGATACGGGAACATTACCAAAAGATAATATTTTTCTTTAGCCGAATCTTTTACGGCATGAAAAACTTTATTTTCTTTCCAAAGCCTTTGCCATCTCTTTTCAATTTCATTAACAATGTAGTCTGACATTTCTATATCCTTTTTAATTTATTTATATTTTATGATTTCATCCCTTAGATTATGATAATTTTTATTATCTTTTTCAAGTTTTAAAGCGGTATTTATGTCTTTTATGGCTTCTTGTTTTTTGCCGAGCTTAAAATTTGCAAATGCTCTGTCGGCAAAAATCCATGAATCGCCCAAAGATTCTATTTTATTTAAATATTTTACGGCTTTTTGGAAATTTTTCAGATCAAACTGTTTTTTTGCTTCATTTCTATATTCTTCAAGTTTTTTTCTTTTTGATATATTTGTTTTTCTCCAGAAAGAAAAAATTTGTTTCCCTATTCCAAACTGTTCCAAAGATAAAAACAACGTTTCAATAAGAGTTTTATAATATATATATACTCTGAATTTAAAAGTTATAAAACGCCATTTATCAGTAAATTTTAAAAGTAAATTTCTATTGTATTTTTCTTCTTTTCTTACAAAAAAACGGTTATATAGTTCCGTGCCTTTCTGCGGCTCCATCCAAAACCAGCCTATGGCGTCGGGCTTAAAAAATTTCAGCCATTTTACGGTATGATTGTATGTTTCGGCTGTTTCGTAAGGATAACAGTACATTGCGTAAACAGTGGTATGAATATTTCTTTTCTGCATCTGCCTGCAAAATTTTAGAATATCCCTGTTATCGTAGAAAGGTCTGTTAAGTTTATTTCTTATCTCTTTTGAAGCAGTTTCAAAACCAAACATAACCCATTTTATATTAGCTTCTTTCATTGCATCAAAAATTTTATTGTTTTTTACAAAATTCTTGGTAACATTCAGTATTATCGTATAATTTATATTTTTACCTGTTTTTAAATTAAATTCTTTAAGAGCAACGCATAATTTAAAAAAACGCTCGTTATCGGAAGCGATATTTTCGGCATAAAGCATAAAAGATTCTGTCTGCGGGTATTCTTTAAGTATATATTCAAACTCGGATATTATGGAATTGATATTTCTGTATCTGAGATAATTGCCCGAGCAAATCTGTCCAAGCCTGTTATTTGCGCAAAAAACGCATCTGTAGGGGCATCCTCTTTCTGCAAGAACTTTATGCTGAACCGTGTCAAAAATCCATCTGTCCCACATATGCCTGTCTATAAAAGGCAGAGAGTCTATATTTTCAATAAAACTTATTTTATCGCATTTTAATACGGTTCCGTCCGGTTGTCTTATAAAAAGATTGTCTATTTTTTTGTTAAAAATGTTTTGTTTTACAGCCTCGGCATATTCAAGCAGCGCTTTTTCACCGTCGCCTATGCATACGGCGTCAATATTTTTATTTTCAATGATTTCTTCCGGAGACAATGTGACAAAAATTCCTCCGGCTATTATTTTTTTTTCCGGGAAATGATATTTTAATTTTGATATTAGTTTTTTTGCCAGATTCCAACAGTCATAAGATGTAACGGATAAACAAAAAAAATCGCTGTTTTTAACTTCATCTGCAAATTTATTTAAATCCGATGTTTCAAAAAAAGGGAATATATTAACGTCGTGGCCTGACTGCTTTAATACGGATGCTATATAGGAAATACCCAGAGGAAGAACCGAAGCCCTGATTTTTTTACCGGAATTCGCGCTTGATTCCTCGGTATTAACATTAGGATCCAGACAACTGAGAATATATATACAGCTGATTTTCATAACTGCCTGCCAAACAATATGAAATGTTCTATATTTCCCTTTGGTCCTTTGACTGCAGAATCTGCTTCTTTTTGCGGATATAAACCTGTTTGAGCGGCAAAATCTTTGATTTTATTTATAGCTTTAAGCCTGAGATTTTCATCCCTGACAACTCCCTTTTTGACTTCTGCGGGATTTAATTCAAACTGCGGTTTGATCATGGCTATAATAATTCCGTCCGGTTTTATTATTTCAATTGCTTTAGGAATAATTTTATCAAGAGATATAAAAGATACGTCAATAGTTGCAATGTCAATTTCATCTTTAATTAAAGATTTGTCGAAATATCTGAAATTTACGTTTTCAATATTTACCACGCGGCTGTCATTTCTGAGTTTATAATGAAGCTGCGCCGTTCCAACATCAATGGCATAAACTTTTTTTGCGCCGTGCTGAAGCATACAATCCGTAAAACCGCCGGTTGACGCTCCTATGTCTGCACATATTTTATCTTTAAAATTGGTTTTAAAAAGGTCTATAACGGATTCAAGTTTTAATCCGCCTCTTGAAACATAAGGATTTTGTTTTTCTACTTCAATTATCGTATCTTCGGAAAATGGAGTGCCGGCTTTTGTTATCTGTTGTCCGTCTATATACACGCTTCCTGCCATTATAAGGCTTTGTGCTTTTGATCTTGTCTCGGCAAGTCCCTTCTCAAACATCAAAATATCAAGTCTTTTCTTCATATAAGATTTTGTTCTTTTTTTAACAATTTCAAGACAAATTCTTCAAGTGTATTTGCAGTAAGGCAGTATTTTTCTCTGAGCAAATTTTGTGCTCCGTGCTCTGCAAAACAGTCCGGCAGACCTATGCCGTATATTTTTGCGTCTGTGCCTGACAAAACGGCTTTAACTGATTCTCCCATACCGCCGGCTAAAGCATTTTCTTCGACAGTAATTATAATATCTGTTGTTTTTATTATATTTTTAAGAATCGCTTCGTCAAAAGGTTTTAAAAATCTCATATTGACTACAGCCGCTTTTATATTTTTTGAAGCAAGATTATCCGCCGCTTTTATGCATTCGCTTACGGGATTGCCGATAGCCACAAAACAGACATCGCTTCCGGTTTTTTCAAGTTTTGCTTTTCCTGCCGGAATAATTTCAAAATTTTTCTGATAGTTGAATCCGGGCAATCCGCTTCCTCCTCTGGGATATCTTATAACGCTTGGGCTTTTTAAAGAAAAAGCGGTTTTTAACATATCCTGAAGTTCATTTTCGTTCGCCGGCGACATTATTGTAAGATTTGGTATTGCTTTAAGATAGGATAAATCAAATACTCCGTGATGAGTTCCGCCGTCCTCTCCTACAAGCCCTGCCCTGTCAAGAATTATTACGACGGGAAGATTCTGCAATGCCACATCGTGAATTATGTTATCAAGACCTCTTTGCATAAAAGTGGAATAGACCGCACATACCGGTTTTAACCCGCCTGCGGCAAGTCCGGCTGCAAAAGTCACGGCATGCGATTCGGCTATGCCTACGTCAAAAAATCTGTCTGGATATTCTTTTGCAAATTTTGAAAGTCCTGTACCTTCGGGCATAGCCGCGGTTATCGCGACTATTTTATCGTCTTCTTTTGCAAGTTTTACAATAGCATCAGAAAACACTTCAGTATAGCTTATTTTTTTGCCGCCTGTCGTTTCTCCGGTTATTATATTAAAAGGACCTATTCCGTGAAATTTTGTAGGATCATCTTCAGCCGGTTTATAACCTTTTCCTTTTTTGGTAACTACATGAAGCAAAACAGGACCGTTTAAATTTTTAATTTTTCCTATAACGTCTATAAGCGAATTTATATTATGCCCGTCTATAGGGCCGAAATATGCAAAGCCCATTTCTTCAAACAACATCCCTGGAAAAAGCATAACTTTTACTCTGTTTACTATCTTCATTACGCTGAAACCCCAGAATTTTATTCTTGAAGTGAATTTTTTAACTCTCTCTTCCAGTTTTTTAAAAGTACCGGCAGTCAAAAGTTTGGCAAGATATCCGGCCAAAGCGCCTACTCTTTCGGAAATAAACATCTGATTGTCGTTAAGAACAACAAGAATATCCTTATCTAAATGACCTGCATTCTGCAAGCCTTCTGAAGTAAGGCCTCCCGTCATTGAACCGTCGCCTATTATTGACACAACTTTATAATTTTCATTATTTAAATCTCTTGCCGTGGCATAACCGAGCCCTGCTGAAATTGCAACCGAAGAATGTCCTGCTCCGAAAGCGTCATATTCGGATTCTGATATTTTTGGAAATCCGCTGATACCGCCAAGCTGTCTTAAAGTATCAAAACGGTCTCTTCTTCCGGTAAGAAGTTTATGTGCGTAAGCCTGATGTCCCACATCCCATATCAGCTTATCTTTAGGGAGATCGAAGGAGTAATGCAGAGCTATTGTAAGTTCTACGACTCCAAGACTTGAAGCAAGATGTCCGCCGTTATTTGAAACGACTCTTATTATTTCGTCTCTTACTTCCTGTGCAAGCTGAGGCAAAAGTTCTTTTTTTATTATTTTTAAATCACTTGGTTTTTCAATTTTTTCTAAAATCGTCATTTTATCCTCTAATACTTCCTGTCAATCATATAATCTGCCAGTTTTTCAAGAATTTCTTTTCTTGTCGTAAATTTTGCAACGGCTTTTTTTGCTTCATTTATAAGAGCTTTTGCTTTCTTTTCGGATTTTTCTTTTCCGTATAAAGACAAATAAGTAAGTTTGCCGTTATTTTTATCGCTTCCGTTTTTGCCGAGAAGTTTTTTATCGGCATATACGTCCAGTATGTCATCGGCTATCTGAAAAGCAAGCCCTATGTTGTGTGCATATTTTTCAAGTAATTTTAAATCCGCGTTTTTCGCGCCTGCCAAAACGGCTCCCGCCAACAAGCTTGCCTTAATAAGAGCTGATGTCTTATTTATGTGTATAAATTCCAATTTATTCTTACATAATGATATATTTTTTGTATTCCATTTGCCAGTTTCAATTGTATCTTCGGCCTGACCGGCAATCATTCCTTTGTATCCGGAATATTCCGAAAATAATTTTACTGTTTTAACGATCCTGTCGCCGGGTACATCAACGCCGGCAAGCAAATTAAACGATTCTGTTAACAATGCGTCTCCGGCAAGTATTGCTGCCGCTTCTCCGAATTTTTTATGACTGGTCGGTTTTCCTCTTCTTAAATCGTCATTATCCATTGCCGGCAAATCATCATGTATAAGAGAATAAGTGTGGATATATTCAACAGCGCATGCCGCCGCTATGATTTTTTCTTTTTTTAATCCGAAAATTTCTGCGCCCAAAATAACAAAAACCGGTCTTAAACGTTTTCCGCCGGCCATAACGGAATATCTCATAGCTTTTGATATAACCGAGTTGTCTTTAGGTAAAAAATTTTTCAGATTTGAATTAACGTAATCGGCAGATTTTTTTAAATATTCGGATAAATTTGTTTTGGTATCAGCCACATAAACTCCTTATAATTTAAATGCCGCAATTATTTTAGATTTAAAACAGCGGCTATTTTTTTAAAGCCCACGAATTTAAATGAATTTTGGACGGATTGTATTTTTGTTTAGGTAAATTTTCACCTTTTGGATAGCCTACCGGTATAATATTTAAAGGAATAACATTGTCAGGCAATTTTAAAATTTTGCTTACAGCCAAAACTCTTTCGTTGTCAGGATAAACTGCGCACCATACTGCGCCTAATCCTAGAGATTCAGCCGCAAGAAGAACGTTTTGGGAAACGGCACAGCAGTCCTGAATCCAAAAATCAGGACTTTTTTTAGAATCGCCGCATACGACAACAGCAAATGCCGCATTTTTTGTAAATGCGGCATAAGGATGTTTCTTTGCTATTTCATTTAATAATTTTTTATCTGTTACTACAACTATTTCCCAAGGCTGCAGATTCATGGCGCTGGGAGCGGCCATTCCGGATCTTACTATAGCGTCAATTTTATCTTTTTCAACTTCCTGCCCCGAATATTGTCTGACGCTTTTTCTTGAAAGAATGTTTTGAATAACGGAGTTACTGTCCGCGTAAACAAACGAACTCATTATTAAACACCCGAATAATGCTGATAAAACTTTATTCATAGCAGTTAATTAAACTATAGTTTTTCCGGATTCAAGATCAAACAAATGTATCTTTTTTAAATCAAAAACAAATTCTATTATCTGATTTGTTTTAGCTTTATTGTTTGAATCAACTTTCGCGACCATTATATTTTTACCCGTAGTAAAATGCAGATATATTTCGCTGCCCAACGGTTCAACAATTTCAACCGTAGCGCTGAAAGAATTAATTTCTTTATGATTAAGATTTACAAACAATTTATCGTATATGTCTTCAGGTCTTACGCCCATAACAAGTTTCTTGTTTACATAAGGCGCAATCTTGTCTTTAATAAAAACAGGAACCGTAATGTCAAATGTTCCTTCTTTAAGAAGTATATCGCTGCCGCTTGCCGTAACGTCTACATTAAAAAAATTCATGGGCGGACTTCCTATAAATCCCGCCACAAATTTATTTGACGGCTGGTTATACAGTTCAAGAGGTCCTGCAATCTGCTGTATTATGCCGTCTTTCATAACACATATTTTATCGCCCATTGTCATAGCTTCGGTCTGATCATGAGTAACGTATATCATTGTGCTTTGAAGTCTTTCATGAAGTTTTTTTAATTCGGCTCTCATCTGTACTCTGAGTTTTGCGTCAAGATTTGAAAGAGGTTCATCAAATAAAAAAACTTTGGGTTTTCTTACAATAGCTCTTCCTACTGCGACTCTTTGTCTCTGACCGCCGCTTAATTGTTTCGGTTTTCTGTCCAGCAAATGTCCTATTCCCAGAATATCTGCAGCTTCTTTTACCCTTTTTTCTATTTCTGTTCTGTCATATCCTTTAAGTTTAAGCGCAAAACCCATGTTTTCATAAACAGTCATATGAGGATATAGAGCATAATTTTGAAATACCATTGCAATGTCTCTGTTTTTCGGAGGAATATCGTTTACTCTGATACCGTCTATGTAAATATCTCCGGCTGTAATATCTTCAAGTCCGGCAACCATTCTCAGAGTAGTCGTTTTTCCGCATCCGGAAGGGCCTACCAGAATACAAAATTCTTTGTCAGGTACTTCTAAGTTAAAATCTTTAACAATTTTAACATCGCCGTAACTTTTATACACATTCTTCAAAACTATGCCAGCCATTGTTCCCCCAATTCTATATATAAATTATAAAATATTTTAAGCTTGTATTATATTACTTTTAAGATTTCTAAGTCAAATTTATCTGATAACGGCAATTTTTTTTGTTGTTTGGTCCGTATTTGTTTTTATCAAAACAAAATATATGCCCGGTGCAACATTCTGTCCGGAATGATTTTTGCAGTTCCATCGCAAATATCTTCTGCCTTCTCCGTCAAAACTTGTATCAGCCAAAGAAAAACTTTCAATGCTCTGTCCCGACATTGTATAAATAATAACATCTAATTTGTCTGAAGATACCGGTAAATTGGTAATTATAACATCTCCGTTATCCCTTACAGGATTTGGAAAACAAATAACTTTTGATAAGTCGTCAATCAAAACAATATCTTGTCCGAAAACAAAAGTCATTAAGGAAGAACTTGCCGAAATCTGCGAAAATTTTATGCCTGACAATTGAGAAGTATAACTTTTTGAATTAGGCGAGGAAGTACAGTCGTCATTAAAAACAGTCAGCGTATTTCCGCGGAAATAATCGGAATCTGCTCCTGTCTGATATGGCGCCGATGCCAAATCATCCTGAGTCCAGTCGGCCGTCCCGTCGGCTTCTTCAACATCAACCAGATAATGAGAAGGATCGTCATTATCTCCGCTGTTCCATTTTCTTTCGTCAACGTGATAAATTAAAAGCCCCCTTTGCGTTCCCGGAAGACCTATGTCAAAACCTACAGACTGTCTGTTTTCAATAAGGAAATATTCTTTTGAATCAAAATCATTTCCGGTTAATTTATAAAAAGCCGAACTTGAAGTTGCGGACAATCCTATAGTATTTGCGCCGTCTGACGCCGTCTGCGGAGTTATCCATCCGAGTTTATATTTTATCCATGCGCACGGATGGGCCGGTCTTTCACCCGAAACGCCGTTCCATGAGCCTGACGCCATAAGGCAAAAATCTCCGAGTCCCGAACTTAAATATTTAGTATCGTATAAATCAGGCATATTTAAAATATGAGTTAATTCGTGGCATATCACTCCTATTCTTGTTATATCATTATAATATTCGTTATTGCCTCTTTTTTCAGGAACAGTTGTGTAATCATATATTTTTTTACCGTCATGTGTAGTAAAAGTACTTGTTAAATTCCACCTGTGAGACCAAATAGTATAAGAAGAAGCACCTGCTTCTTCGCCGCACCCTGCATGAATTACGACAAGCGAATCTACCCAACCGTCATTATCAAGATCAACCTGACTGAAATCAAAACCCGAATTATTTAATTGAACTACGGCTTCATATACCATTTCCTCAGGATGCATATCGTTGCCTCGCATATCATTTTGCCCGTAATAACTATATCCTCTTGAAACCGTAACCGTAGCCGTAACAACCGAATCAAAAGTAAAATTACCGTACGAAACTTCATTGAAATAGGCTTTAACCGAACCTTTGGCGCCGTCGGCCGTATAACTTGTTCCGTTAAATAAATCTTCAAAACTGCTTTGCGCGATAGTAAACGACTTATCGCTGAAATTAACCAATATCACAAGATTGCCTTTTGAGCCCGTCACGGGCGCTTTCTGAATTCCCAAAGAAGATGTTTTTGACAAACTTCCGGAGGAATAAGTCTTATACATATCAGCCGCTCTTTGTCTGCCTTTTGCAAAAGCTTCGTCATCTTTAATTGATTTTTTTATCTGAAGAGAAGAAGGCGAAATTTTGCCGGCTTCATGAGATGACGGAATAAGCCTGCCGTCAGAGTTTTTTTGTGCGTAAACCCAGTTTTTTAACGAAGGATTTTTTAATATAGTATAACCTTCCGTATCCTCAAACCAATGGTAAAATTCGTCGCCGCGTATGCGGGCCTGTATTTTTGAGCCGTCAGGTTGAGTCAACTCAATCGTATTTTTATATGCCGGAACGGCAAACGCAAAGTCGCTCAAAAAAAATAAGATAAAAACCACAAAATATTTTTTCATATAAATTCCGTTAAATCTTTATTCCTACCGTAAACAGATGAACATTGCCGAGATCGCCTTCAGGCAGCCATGCGTAATCAAAAAGTAAAAAACCGAAATTTAATCCCAAACCAAAACTGAAATTATTTATTACTCCGTTATTTGCATTAAAAAAATCTTGTTTTTTCAACGAAAAATCATATCCGGCTCTTAACGTTAATTTTTCAAAACCCGTTTCTGCGGCAAGCTTTAAATCATACAAATCATCATTGTAATAATTCTCAAGCTGGGCAATAAGTTTGGTCTTTTTTGTAACGTTGCCGAATACTCCTAAATAAAAATCAGACGGAAGGCTGTAGCCGCTTATTTCAGAACCTAAATTAGCAGCGCCCGCACCTAATGCAAAATTCTTTTTCAGGTAATATAAAAAAGAAACGTCAAAAGCAAAACCGGAATAAGAAACATCGTCTATGTCCTGTTTAATATATTTTACGCAAACGCCGCCTGCCAGTTTTTTTGACATTTTTAATCCGTATGACAAAGAAAGAACTTTATCGGTCGCTCCAAAACTGCCGTCTTCAATATACCCGCCCAAACCGTCGCTGTATGTTTTCGGCATACTGCCGTAATTAAAATATACAAGCGAAACGCCGATTACGGAATTTTTCCCGACAGGTAAATTTGCCAAAGCCGCGTTATATTTAGTTTCGGCAAAATGAAAACCCTGGGTAAAATTAAATAAATAGGAATCAACCGGCATTAAAGGCGGATTTTGCGTTCTTATGATATTTATATTTGACAACGAAGCGTCATATGCCGAAACCGGAATATTTAAAATCTGAAATATTGTAGTACCCTCTCTGCCGGCAAAGGCATTGCAGCAAAATAAAAGGGTAACCGCAAAAATCAAAACAATTTTTTTCATATAAGTTCGGATCTTTTTAATATTTCCGGAATATATTCTTCTATGCCTATTGCCATTATATGAACGCCTGAAGTAAAAGCTTTAAGTTCCTTAATCGTTTCGGCGCAAATATTTAATCCTTCCTGAAACGGGTCTTCTGCCGAAATAATTCTTTCCTGAATCGCCTGCGGAATATTTACTCCGGGCAGTTTTTTTAAAAAATCCATAAAAGCGACGGATTTGATAACGCTTACTCCCGGCAGAATGCGAACTTTTAAATTTTTTGTTTTTTCAAAAAACTCTCTGTACTGTATGACGTCAAAAACAGTCTGAGTCTGAACAAATTCTATACCGGATTCAACTTTTTTTTCAAGCATAAGTATTTGAAGATCAATCGGAGCAGCCGTGGGATTTGCAACGGCTCCTAAACAAAATTTAGGACTTCCGTTTAATTTTTTACCGGCAAAATCAACGCCTGTTTCAAGAAGTCTTGCCGTTTTAATCAGCTGGATTGTATCCAAATCATAAACTGTTTTAGTTCCGGCGTATTCTCCGACATTGGGGTGGTCGCCGCTCAGTATTAAAATATTATTTAACCCAAGAACGTTCGCGCTGAGCAAATCCGACTGCAAAGCAATCCTGTTTCTGTCTCTGCATGTCATCTGCATTATTGTCTCAATGCCTCTGTCTCTTAATAATCTGCACATTGCCAAAGACCCGACTCTCATTGATGCTCTCTGATTGTCGGTAACATTTATTGCGTCAACAACTTGCGCCAATATGTCAGCTTTTTTAAGAAAAGCATCAATATTAACTCCTTTTGGAGGAAATAATTCCGCAGTTACTATAAATTCTTTTGTTTTTAATTTTTCTTTAAATGTCATTTTTTATGCCTCTTAACCCATCTTTTTATTCATAATTATACATAAATATACAGTTTCTGTCATCATATTTATTCAGCGTTTTTGCAGTAAAGTATTTAAAATAGTAGAATATACAAGAGCTATATTTTTAAGAATTTTCAAAATTATGATAAAAAAATACCGAATTTTTATATTAATAATTCTGGCATATATTACAGTGTTGTCTTTTTATCCGGCCTTATCGGCGGGATTTATTAATCTTGACGATAACGCAATGCTGACATACAACCGGTACGTACGGAGTCTGTCAGCGGATAATATTATTGCCGTTTTTTCAAATTATCATTACAGGCTTTATCATCCGCTTGTAACCATTTCTTACGCTATAGAATACCATTTCTTTAAATTTGATCCGTTTATTTACCATTTCACAAACATTATTCTTCATCTGTTAAATACTTTTCTTGTATTTTTTATATTTAAAAAACTGACAAAATCTTTTGTCGTTTCATATATCGTTTCCGTATTGTTTGCCGTTCATCCCGCGCATGCGGAAGCCGTGGCATGGGTTTCTTCCAGAAAAGACCTTCTTTATTCACTGTTTTATCTTTTGTCGGTTTTATTTTATTTAAAATTGTCTGAAACGGCTTATAAAACAAAAATATTTTTGCTTTCTTTATTGTTTTTTATTCTTTCGTGTATGTCAAAGCCTATGGCTGTCACTCTTCCAATCGTTTTAGCGTTAATTGATTATTACCAAAATAATTTAACATTAAAAAGAATCAAAAATTATATACCTTTCATTTTGATTTCAATAATATTTGCCGTTATCACCCTATTAGGATATTACAGCCCTGAACAAAAAAGCTCATATACTCTTTATTCTGAAACACTTTATATTTTAAACGCCCATTTTAATATTTTATGGTATATTTATAATTTCATTTTCCCTTTTCAATTATCTTGCCTATATCCTTTTTTCTATGATTTTTATTCAGATCCGCCGTTTTTTATAATGTATTCGCCCGCATTGCTGTATATCATAGTTTTCTTTGTTTTTTTATCTCTGAAATTTAACAAAAAAATATTTTTCGGATTTATGTTTTTTATTTTAACTCTCCTTCCTTCAAGCGGAGTAATGCCTACCGGAATGTCTCCCATAGCGGACAGATACGTATATCTCCCTTATATAGGATTATTTTATCTGTTTGCCGAATTTGCATCATATATATATTCAAACGTAAAAATAAAAAAATGGATTTATTATGCGTTGTTTATTTCGCTTGTATCAGTTATGATTTATTTATCATATAACCGCACTATGTTATGGACTGACACGACAAAATTAATGACAGACACCATAAAAAAATATCCTGATTATTCTCACCATGCTTATCTTGTAAGAGGAATGGAATTTAAACTTGCTCATAATATGGATAAAGCAGAGAATGACTTTAAAAAAGCTTTTTCAATCTGTCCGTATTCGCCTTATACCGCTTTCAATTTAGCGCATATCGCGCAAATTAAAAAACAATTTAGCATTGCGAAAGAAGGATATTTAAAAATTCCGAAAGATTCTCCTGATTATATAAGCGCGATGATTAATTTATCGCTTATTTTGAATGAAGAAGGCAAGACTGAAAAAGCAATTAATTTTCTTGAAAAAATTAAAAATTCATACACGGATTACTATAACGCCGATTTAATCAACAGCACTCTCGCATCTTTTTATTTTTCAAGAGACAACGCGGATATACATACTGTTATAGAATATTTGCAAAAAGCAATTGTTCTTAATCCTTATAATGAACAATATTATCTGTTTAAGATGGTTTGCTATGAAAAATTAAAAGATTTTGAAAATTTTGAAAATACAGCCTTTAAAGGCATTGAAAATCTCGGTATAGAAAACTCAATGAACATACTAAATTATCTAGGTTCGGAATATTTTAAAAAAAATGATTTAAAAAACGCCGAACAGGTTTTTATCGCAACAATAGCGGATCATCCGAACAATCACCAGGGTTATTTCTTTTTGGGCAATATTTATGCGCTAAAACATAAATATCAACGCGCGCTGACACATTATACAATGGCGATACTGCTTACCGACGAGAACGGAGAATATTATTTTAAACGTTCGGCCACGCATTTGATGCTCGGCAATTACGCAAATGCCAAAGCAGATATGGAAAAATCGGTTAAAAAAGGCTTTAATATAGATGCCGGCTTTAAAAATGAAGTAGAAAAGCTGAAAATTTAAGGAGACATACTGTATGAAAAAAATTTTATTGCTTGTTGTAACTTTATGTTTTTTTTCTTCATTGCTTTACGCCCAAGACAACAGTTTTAAAAAAGCAAGAGATATGTACGATAATTTTATGAAAAATGAACGAGTTGCCGCTACAATAGCCGCTGTAAAAGCAGAATGGAACTCTTTTAAAGTATGGTTTAATAACCTTCCGCTTATAAAAGATTACAATGAGTCCATTTATTCAAACAAAAATTATAAGAAAGTTATGGGAGAAATGGGAAAAGAATACAAACCTCATCTTTCAAACGACGGAGCAAGCGCCGATCTGCTGAAACGCGGCAAAAGATACTGGAAAGATCTGGATTAATTATGGAATTTATACTTACGGCAATTTTTGCACTGCTTGGAGTAACCGTCGGGTTTCTTATTGCTTCTAAGAGAAACGATATTTCATTTATAAAAAATGAACTGACCAAGAAAGAAGAATCAATAAAAGCTCTTAACGCAAAAATTGAAGAACTTTCATCTCAAAATAAAGAGTTTGAACTTGTCAACAAACAGATTACGGTTGAAAAAGAACATCTTGAAAAATATAAAACAGATCTTGAAAAAATCCATGAACAAAATAAAATTAATTTTGAAAATTTAACCAATAAAATCTTTGAAGAAACCCGAGAGAAAATAAAATCCGCAAATGAAGAATCGTTGACAAATATTTTAAAACCCGTGCGTTCAAATATTGAGGATTTTCAAAAACAGGTGTCGGAATTCGTAAAACAGGATACCGTCAGAGAAGGCATTTTAAAAGAAAAACTTGAAAATCTCGTGGCAAAAACAAATGACGTAAGCGCCGGAGCGGCGCAGCTTGCCAACGCTATAAAAGGCGAATCGGTAGTTCGCGGATTCTGGGGTGAAGAAACTCTAATTGAAATACTGAAAAATTCAGGGCTTATTGTCGGCAAAAATCTTTTTATACAAACGCAGCAGAAAGACAATAAACGAACTGATATAATGATAAAACTTCCTTCCGGCAACACTATAGTAATTGACGCGAAAACAATATTCATCGATTATCAAAATTATATAAATAAATCCGACTATAAAGAAAAACAGGAATATCTGAAAAAACATATTAAACAAATTAAAGAAATCATAGACGATCTAAGCGGTAAAAGATATCCCGAAAAATTACAAGAAACAAGCGAACTTGTAGAACCTGATTTTACTCTGATGTTTGTAAATCCCGAAAGCGCGCTGACAGCCGCATGCCAGGAAGAACCGGATTTAACAGTAACCGCTTGGAAGAAAAAAGTCGCTTTAGTCTCTGCAAGCTCACTTATAAACACAATCAATATGATAGTAAAATTATGGGATCTTAAAATACAGTCTGATGAAATTGAAAGCATTAAAGAAAACGCGAATAAACTTGTTGTTGAATTCAATAATTTTTTAATTAATTTTACAAAAGCCTGCAATAAAGTTGACGAAGCCGCAGAAATGCTGAGTATCGCAAAAAATCATATAGACGGCAACGCCGGCTCTCTCATTCAGACGGCGCAGAAAGTCGCAAATATTTATCCTAATCAAATGACTCAAAAAAATAAAAAATTTATCCAGTCTCAAGGCTATGATTATGACGGGAACAGAAAGTGAATTTTAACTTGAATAAGAACGCAATATTCATATTTATTTTGTTTTTTATTGTTTCTTGTTCGGGTTCAAAAATTTCTCTTAATCAAAATAACGGCGATATGTTTGTCTCAAGTTTAAACGGAGACGCTTCATATTTGAATCCTCTGCTTGCAACCGATACTTCTTCCGCCGAAATCAACGCTTTTCTATTTAACGGTCTTTTAAAATATGATAAAGATTTAAATCTTGTGTGCGATTTGGCGGAAAGTTTTAAAATAACGGACAACGGACTTACGGTTTTATTTAAAATCAAAAAAAACATAAAATGGCACGACGGAGTTCCTTTTACGTCAAAAGACGTTGAATTTACTTATAAAAAATTAATTGATCCCCAAACAAGAACGCCTTTTTCATCGGATTATCTTTTGGTCAAAAAATTCAATATTATTGACGATTACTCTTTTTCCGTCTCTTACGATAAACCTTTTGCCCCGATACTTGAAAGCTGGGGTATAGGAATAATTCCGGAACATTTGTTTAAAAACGAGGATATCAATACGTCAAAATATAACAGACAGCCCGTCGGAACCGGACCTTATATTTTTAAACAATGGAAAACAGACCAAAAAATAGAATTAAAGGCAAATCCAGATTATTTTGAAGGGAAACCCAAAATAGCGGCATGCCTGTTCAGAATAATTCCGGACCAAGCCGTACAGTTTCTGGAATTAAGAAATGAAAGCATTGACCAAATATCGCTTACGACGGACCAGTGGAACGCCTATAACGTATTTTTTAAGCATTATGACAAGTATAGATATCCGTCGTTTAGTTTTACGTTTTTGGGATTTGATCTTCAAAAAGAACCTTTTAAAAATATAAAGTTCAGGCAGGCAATTAATTACGCCTTAAACAAAAAAGATATTATTGAAGGAATATTTTCGGGAATGGCAAAAGAAGCGACCGGAATATTCCCGCCGAATTCCTGGGCATATAAAAAAATAGAGCCTTACGAATATAATCCCGGCAAAGCGCTGGCTCTTTTGAAAGAAATAGGTTTTTCTTCCGGTAAAGACGGATACTTATATTACAATAACACACCTTTTGAAATAACGGTTATAACGCATCAGGGAAACAAAGCCAGAGAACTATCCGCCCAGATAATTCAGGAACAGCTTAAACAAATAGGTTTAAAAATCAACATACGCATTTTGGAATGGAGTACGTTTATAAATCAATACGTAAACGAAAAAAATTTTGACGCGCTGATACTCGGCTGGAGCACAGCCGTAGACCCTGACCAATATTCGCTTTGGCATTCTGAACAAACTCAAAAAGGGCAATATAATTTTATGTCTTATAAAAACGATGAAGTTGATAAATTGTTAATCAAAGCCAGAGAAACTTTTAATAAAAACGAAAGAATAAAAATGTATCATAAAATTCAGGATATTATGCGTGAAGATCCTCCCTGTATATTTTTATATTATCCGGATAATATGGTTGCCGTTCACAAAAGATTTAAAGGCGTTGAACTTGCGCCCGCGGGGATAGGCTGGAATTTTCGCCAATGGTATGTTGACGAAAAAAATATAAAATACGCCTCACACATAAAAGATTAAAAATATTTGCCGATGAAAAAATTATATTTGTTATTATCGTTATTGTTTTTATATCCGTTCTATCTGCTGCGCGCGGATGATATTGCAATATCACCGGACACCGTCAGTATTTCAACCGAAACCGTATCGGTAACAAATATGAATGACGCCGATATTATTGAAAATCCCGATACCGCAAACCCGGATAAAAAATCAATACCGATATCTGTAAATGACGCCGATATGGATACGGTCGGAACTTATTACCAGTCCGGAGCAATCATTGAAAAATCAACCCAAACAGCCGTATATAACGTTAATGTGCCGACAACAACTGCCGCCGCTGTTTCAGGAAGCAAAGCTATTGAAAAAATATCGGCAAGCACAACAACCGTTAAAGATAAACCTTCAATACTTTCTTCGGAATATTATACGACTTTACCGTTGGAGTCAAAACTGCTTTTAACCGGAAGAAAAGTCATAGGCATTACTTATACTTCCACAATATACGACAAACCCGAAGCCGGCAAAAGATCAAATTTATCGTCATTTTCAATGGATCAGGAATTACAGATGAAAATTAAAGGAACCGTCAGCGACCGCCTGACTCTTAATATTGACTATGACGACACATATATGGATAAAAAAGATATTTCAATAGTTTACAAAGGATATCCCAATGAATTTGTGCAGGAAGCGGCGTTCGGAGATATAACCGTAGCATTGCCAAGCACGGAATTTACCGGATATTCAAAAGAATTGTTCGGCGTTAAACTTGATACAAAATATAAAGGACTCTCAACCAAAGCTTTTTTCTCAAAAACAAAAGGATACTCTGAAAGCAAACAATTTAAAGGCAACACAAAACTTGAAAAACTTACTATAGCCGATACCTCATACATCCGTTACAAATACTATTCGGTCGTACAGGATCCGAATAACCCTAAAGCTATAAGACAAGGCACTTTAAAAGTTTATCTTGATAAAACAAGAGTGCAGGCGTCGGATTATATCGTAATATCAACAAATACCATACTTAAATCAATGAGAAATCCGGCATCTTCATTTGAATACAGAGGTAATTTTATTAAATTAACGGCCGGACAGGATTATACTCTTGATTACAATACCGGCGTTTTGATGTTTAAAAACACGCTATCCGCGCAGTATATAGTAGCCGTTGATTACCAATTTTCAGACGGAACATGGTTGTCCGATACGACAGGCGGAAATCCGCAGCTTATAAAAGATACAAACAATACCAGAAGCGCCAATATGATGACTACGGAACTTTTGACTTATTACAGTCTGGGCAACTATCAGATAACAAGAGACGACGGAAGAGGCAATTTTATTCTTCAGATAAAAGATTTAAATAATAATATTCCTTCAATAATAAATCCCGGAAGCAAGCCTGTACCGCAGTATCCGAATATTCCCAACGGAACAACCAACATCATAGTAGATTTTGAAAACGGGATTTTCAATCTTTCTCCCATAGAGCCTAAAAATCCGGACAATACTCTTCCTCTTCATGACAGTTTGTACACATCCGGCACGCATTTATATAATTTTATTGCCGAATACAGATACAAAGTAAAGATATTTACTCTCAGATCCGGCATAGTGCCAATGTCTGAAAAAGTTATTTTGGACGGCGTCACTTTAAAAATAAACGAAGATTATTTCATAGATTATGATCTGGGAATTCTTACTATTCTAAAAGAAAGCCTGATAAATGAAAATTCCGTAATTGACGTTTCCTACGATTATTCACCCTTCGGGTCAAGTTCAAGCGGGTCTACTCTTGTCGGTTTCAGAAGCCAGTATGATTTTGACAGCAGACTGTCTGTCGGAGGCAGTTTTATATATGAATTTTCCGCAAAAGATACTGTCCTGCCGGATTTATATAATACGCCGTCAAGTTCGCTAGTCGGTGAAGTTGATACAAAAATAAACAATATTCAGCTTTCAGATTCTCTTTCATTATCGGCCGGAGCCGAATACGCTCTAAGCAAATTCCAGTCTAACACGACCGGAAAAGCCATTATTGAATCAATGGAAGGCGCAAAACAGGAAAGCAGCCTGTCAATGATATATGACACATGGTTTTATTCTTCAACTCCCGACGGCAGCCGTTACAATACAAATTCTCTTTCGTGGAAGACATACGATGTTGAAAAAAGAGAAATAGATCCGAATTTGGAAATCATTTCCGGAGAAAAGCAGCAGGTTATGGAAATAAATTATAATCTTCTCAGTCGCCCGACAGCATCAATAGTACAGGTTGTAAATGCCGCAGGAAACGATTTTTCAAGCAAACTTTATATTGAAATGTGGATAAAAGGCGACGGTAAAAATACTACTCTGCAACTTGATTACGCGACTTCTATCAGTGAAGACTCCGACGGGATGTACGGACAGGTTCTTGAAGACGGTTCCATAAAAACTTACCCTCATACAGAAGATAAAGACGGCGACGGACTACTGACTTCTTGGGAAGATATCGGAAGAGATTTTTACAATTACGACACATATCTGGGCGTTTCAAAAATAGGTCCCCACAACGGCAAAATAGATACGGAAGATTTAAACGGCAACAATATTCTGGACAGATATGAGCTTAACGTCAGCAGTTTCGCGGTAAACGTAAACTGGACGGGTTGGAAAAAAGTGCAAATACCGTTAAATATTGAAACCGAAGCGGATCAGGATAAGTGGAGAAGCATAAAAGTCGCCAGACTGACTTTAAACAATACAAGCGGAACAGAAGGAACAATCACAATAGGAAAAGTCTCAATCATAGGCAATAAATGGACTGCAAGCAAAAGCAATTCTTTAAGCGACTTTGAAACATCTTCCATCGGCCGCGACGACCCGAATTACATATCATTATTAAGCAATCAGGATTACAGAGATTTGTACGAACTAAGCGGCAACGCAGTTGTTGACGAACAATCTTTAAGATTAGTATATGATTCAAATTCTACGGATGACGAATTCTATGCAAAAACAACATATTACGGAAACGGTATAGATATTTCAATTTATGATAATTTCAGATTTTTTATATATGTGGCCTCTACAACGGCTTCTACGGCAAGTGAAATAATAATGAGAGCAGGAGCCGATGAAAATAACTATCTGCAATATTCCATACCTATGACCGATAATCTGAAAGGAAAATGGACTCTTATCTCAATAAGTCAGGAGCATAACTCGGTAGCGTCAAAATGGATAAGCACTGACAGCGGCACAGTAACTATCGTAGGAAATCCTTCTCTTGAAAAAATAGCTTATCTGCAGACCGGCGTAAAAACAAATCAGGCTGATGCCGGCGACGTATGGATAAACGAAATTCATGTCACCGGAGCAAAAAGCAAAGACGGAAACGCATGGAAAGTTAATACTAACCTGAGATGGAACGGAACCGACTTTGTCGGGCCCGTAAGTCTGGCTTTAAGCAGAAAAAGCATAGATAAAAATTTTCAGACGTTTGCTCCGGGAACTTATAACAGAGATTATCTTGAAGATACGGCATCTCTCGGATTTAAAGGTTTGTCGGTAAACGGGATTGACGTTCTTCCGCTGAATGCTTCAATATCAAAATTGAAAACAATAACGCCTCTTGCCATTCAAAACGAATCCGATAAAGTATCAATATTGGACGAAGGAACTGTTATATCTTACAACAGCAAGGCCGAAACGGTTCTGTATGCAGGAAAAGACATACCGCGCGTTACTCTTCAATATGCAAGAGCCTTAAAAGACACACAGGAAATAGAACGTCTTGAGGACGCCGAAAGCGTTTATGCCAATTTAACGTATACAAATCCCATAGAATTTGACCTTCTTCCTACAAATTTAACCGGCGATTACAGACTGGTAAATTCCGCTTTTAAAAAATATCCGGATACCCCGATTACAGATTCAAATTCATTTTTGGATCTTGATACTGCAAAAAAATATTTGGACATCAAAGATTTCCTGACGCTTGAAAAAACAGAAACATGGGGTTTAAAAACGCCTTTTAAATTTTTTGACAGCGTTACTTTTTCACCGACTTATATTTTGAGCAAAGTAAACGAAAAAAATAAAGAATACTTTGAACATGAAATATATTATGACAAATCTTTAAACCAGGACGTTGGAGCCAGTTTAAATTTTCAGGTTGCAAAATGGTTCCAGCCCAGCGTTATTTATCATATAAACACAAAAGAAACTTATGACCTGACTTACAGCACTCAAACAACAAATATAATTTATCCCGGACAGACAAAATATATTGAAAGACTGGGCACAACCGAACTTACTTGGAATCTTCAGGTTATAGACATAGTAAACGCATCCTTCTTAAAATCTTTATCTTTCACGACATCTTACAGAATGCAGGATTCCGACGCATATTCAAACATGGAAAAAGACTTTTCTTCAATAGGCATGGATAAGTTATGGATACGAAACAATATGCTTAAAGATATAATTTCCTCAACATCTTCTTATATCGTCAAATCTGTAGTGCAAAGAGACGACAGAAGAATAATCGGAAGATACAGCCCTTTTGAAACATTCAACATCTCTAAAAAACTTATGCCCATAAAAACGATGTCTTTAAATTTTACTTTTACCGAAGGACAGGAAGAATCATACATAACGGGTACCTATAAAGATTCATATACGAGAATATGGCCGGATCTTCTTATAGGCATGAGTAAATTTGAAAATCTCTTTGACATAAGCTGGATGAGCGACTCTCAGTTAAATCTCAGACACAATAAAAAAACAGTAATTGAAAAATTCATTTCTTTTGCGGAAAGCACTACTTTCGGGGGAGATTACAGGTTTAAATTATTAAAAAAACTTGATCTGCTTTTCGGAGCATCAAACACAAATTCAAACGAAACCGATATCGCAAAAAATGTGCCTATAAGCGAAGGGCAGATTTTTTCATGGCTGTTGCAAAGCGGAATAAACGTAAAACAGTGGAGAATGAGCTTAAAATATGAAAACTCTCAGGAATGGGCAAGAAATTCAACCGGCAAACTTTCAAACCAGGTATTTACGAATTCAATAGTCGGACAGGTTAATTCCGATATGATGTTTCCGGCCGGAATAAAACTGCCGTTATTCGGCACAATACCCCTAAGAAACAGGCTTATTTTTGATTCAAACGTATTTTATAAAACGCAGAGTTCGGGAGTTAACATACAGAGCAATAATCTGCAAAACTACGGGTTCAAAGTAAATGCCGATTATGAAATTTCAGGTAATTTCAGATGCGCTTTGATTGCAGGCATATCAAGATACGTATACACTTATGTGCCTGACGAAAATTATACGTTAATTGAATTCGGAAGCAGACTGACGATTCAATTCTGACGGATATAAGATATGATAAATATTTTTAACCTCTTAATGTATTTTATTTTTCCGAGAACTTGCGCCTGCTGCGGGCGGAATATGCCCGTAAATACGGTTAACAATATATGCGAACCATGCTTAAAATCTCTTGCTAAAAATGACGGTTTGAAATGCGTTGTATGCTCAATGCCTCTAAAAGACGGCGGCGAGCATTGTTATGACTGCAGACATTCAAAAATATATTTTAATTTTTTAAAAACTCCTTACGTATATACCGGAAAAATAAAAAAACTGATACATAGTTTTAAATATTCAAACAGACTGTTTCTGGCAAAGGATTTGTCAAAACCCGTCGCCGATTTAATAATAAAAGAAAACTGGGACAAGGAAACTGATATGGTAATTCCCGTTCCTCTTCATTTCATAAAAAAATTCACAAGAGGATACAATCAAACGGCTCTTCTTGCCGCCGAAATATCAAAAATTATTAAAAAACCTTTATATGAAAATATTCTTATGCGAAGTTCTTACACCAAACCGCAATTCGGACTAAACAGAAAAGACAGAAATGAAAATCTTCAAAATTCTTTTTCAATAAATAAAAAACATGAATCTTTTTTAAAAGGCAAAAATATTCTTCTGATAGACGACGTTGCAACAACATGCGCAACGGCAAACGTCTGCGCCGAGCTTCTTAAAAAATCAGGAGCAAAAAAAGTATTAGTAATCGCAATTGCCAGAACTGAATTGTAAAATTTCTGCCCAATTTTATTGTAACTGTTATACAATTCATATCATTTTTTATATTCGCTATCAATATCTTGATCTTGTTGTTTTGCCGCGTAAGCACGTTTATGAGTGTGGTGTTTTTTACTGTAAAAACTTAAAGTAGATAAGTTTTTAAACTCACTTGTCCGAAGAAAAATCCGTTTCATTATGCCGTAAGGATTTTTCAAGTTGTGAGTTGTGCGGTAAAAAACACAAGCGAATGTGCGACCTGCGGCGGGTCTTTTTGGTTACTTTTTAGACTCGTGATAAAAAGTAACTTGATATCGCCGTGGGACAACTCCCACATTCTAAATGTTTGTAGCCGAAAAGTTGAAATCGTTATAACTTCACAAATTTTTCTATCGTTTTAATCCCCAACTCAACAGCCGCATCCAAATCTTTCATATTAAAAACCGAACTTGAAGCATGCAGATACCTTGTCGGCAGACTTAAAATACCTGTAAGAATCCCCTCTCTGTTTATATAAATCGTCGCGCCGTCTGTCATTCCGCCGTCTATTACGTCAAGCTGGTGTTTTATATTGTTTTCTCTGGCTGCCTCTAGCATCATTTTTCTTATTTTGTTATTTACTATTGTTCCTCTTCCGCTTGCTTCAATAAGAGTAATTGCAATGCCTTCGCCAAGTTTTAAAGAAGAAACTTTTCCTTCTATTCCGGGAACATCTCCCGCCGTTGTTGTGTCTACTATCAATGCAAAATCCGGATTTACGGCAAAAGAAGACGTTTTGGCTCCTTTTAACCCAACCTCTTCCTGAGCTGTGGCAACTCCGTAAACTTCGGCGTTTACTGAAAGTTTCTCCATAATTTTTATCATCGCATAGCAGCCGGCTCTGTTGTCTACGGCTTTTCCGTAACAAATATCGCCGTTAAGAACTCCGGCGTTCGGTTCAAATATTATCTGATCTCCGATATCAATTTTTTCAAGGACTTCTTCTCTCTTGGAACATCCGATATCTATAAACATATTGTCATAAGAAACCACTTTATTTCTTTCATCCGGCGTCTGAAGATGAGGAGGTTTTGTTCCTATTATACCGTAAACATCACCCTTTTGAGACTTTATAATTACTCTTTGCCCCGGAAGAACACCGTCTGAAATTCCGCCGACTTTTATAAAATAAATATATCCCTGATCGTTTACGTATTTAACGGCAAGGCCTATTTCATCCATATGAGCCGCAATCATAATCTTTTTTTTGCCGGTTCCTTTTTTTGATATGACATTTCCAAAATTGTCTATTTTAACGCTGTCGCAGCTTTTTTCAAGTTCTTTTTTGATAATTTCGGCAACAGTTTCTTCATAACCCGATATGCCGGGTGCATTCAGCAAATCTTTTAATAATTTATCCATTTTATCTCCCGTTTAATTATATTTTAATATTTTTAATAGCTTTTATTCTTTCCAGTACAGGCGGATGCGAATATTCCATAAAAACTTTCAATTTATGAGGCGTAAGATTAGATAGATTATCAACCGAAAGTTTTTTAAGCGCTTCGGTCATCGCTTCCGGATTTTTATATGTTTCTACAGCATATCTGTCGGATTCGTATTCGTATTTTCTTGATATAACATTTTGAATTACAGATAAAACCATTGATATAGGTGTGTATAAAAATCCAAAAAAAACTAATGACCCGTAAACAGAAACATATTCCATTGAAAATGCTTCAAATAAACCAACATTGCCTATAAAAAATGACAGAACAAAAAATATTAATATGGTATTCAAAAATGACATTATCATGAATTTATTAATATGTCCTTTTTTATAGTGCCCCATTTCATGGGCTAAAACGGAAACAAGCTCCTGTGTTGTATGTTTTTCTATGAGAGTATCAAATAAAACTATTCTTCTGAATTTTCCAAAACCTGTAAAAAAGGCATTGCTTTTTGTTGATCTTTTTGAACCGTCCATTTTAAACAAACCTTTCATTTTAAAATTTTCACGTATTGCATAATTTTCAAGTTCTGTTTTTAATTCTCCGTCTTCCAAAGGAATATATTTATTAAACAACGGCATTATTAACACCGGTGCGATAAAAGTAAAAAGAAGTTCAAAAAATATTACCGTTAAAACGGCATATACCCAGGCCATACTGTTAAATTCCATAAAAAACCAAACTATAACCGCAAATATAGGAAGACCTATTAAAATTAATAATAAATTGTTTTTAATAATATCGGATATAAAAGTTTTTATTGTTGTTTTATTAAATCCGTATTTTTCTTCTATAACAAATGTATTATACGCAGAAAAAGGTATTTTTATAATATTCAGCAATAACATCAAAACAGATATAAATATCATGCCTGAAACGATTTCGCCGTATCCGAATGACCTTGCAAATTTATCAACAAAATTAAAACCGCCTGCCAGTATAAAAACTATCCCCGTAACTAAAACAAATAATGAACTTATAAATGAAAAATTTGTTTTATCTTTTAAGTAATTTTGCGATTTTTTATACTTTTCAGCGTCATAATATCCTTCAAACTCCTTCGGAAGAACCTCAGACATATTTTTAACATTTAAATAATCGGATATAAACCCAATCAAATAAGACAATATCAAAAAAATAATTATAATTAACAAATATATATTCATTTTGTCATCCCCTCATCGCTCGGCACCAATATAAGTTTATACGGAATATTTCTAAAATATCTGTTTGCAACATCAATAATATCTTTTGAAGTAACTTTATCCAAAAGAGATATATACTTATCGTCATATTTATATCCTAAACCGAGAATTTCCCTCACGCCGAGATAATAAGCCTGCCTTTCAACAGGCTGGTGGTCAAGCAGATAAATTCCTTTTATAAAGTTTTTAGTGTCTTTAAGCTCTTCATCGCTGACGGGCATAATGCATAAATCGGAAATTATTTTTTCTATTCCTTTTTTTGCGGTTTCTATGTTCTGTTTATCCAAACCTATATAAATTTCAAAATAACTTTTATCGGTTCTTGTCGGATAAACAGAATTAACCTCATAAGCAAGCCCCAGTTTCTCTCTGAGTTCTATAAAAAGCCTTCCCGTCATTCTTCCGCCGAGAATAGAACTTATCAGTTTCAAAGCTGCAAAATCCCCGCTGTGAACGTCGGGAGCGTCATAAGCGTAAATCAAAAAAGCCTGATTAAATTTTGAATCAATAACTGCGTCTTGTCCGGTTCTTTTCAATGCCGCGCCGGTATCGGGTTTTGCATAAACGCCGGTTAATTTAAGACCTGAAAAATATTTTTCAAGGGATTTTTTAAGTTCTTTTTTTGAAACATTGCCGACAACCGTTATTATAATATCTTTGTTTGTATAAATTTCGCCGTATGTTTTTATAAGATCATCTCCGGTAATTGAGTTTAGAGTTTCTTCTCTTCCGTATACGGGATATGAATAAGGATGAGAGTTTCCGTAAAAATCATAAATAAACTTATCGCCGGCGGATTTTGAAATGCTGTCCTGCCTGCTTTTTATTACTTCGGCGTTGAGTATTTTTTCTTTCTCAATTTCTTTTTCGTCAAAGGCAGGATTTATTATTATATCTGCCAGAATTTCAAGAGTTTTGTCAAAATTTTCGCCCATAGAAGCCAGAGAAAAACCGGAATAATCGTATTCAACTTCCGTAGATATTGAAGAACCGAGATTCTCAATATCTTCGGAAAGTTTGTTAGCGTCTCTTTTCTTGGTAGACTTATTCATAACATTATAAAGCAGGGAAGTGACTCCGGCTTTTGAAACGTCTTCTTTAAGCACCGATACGGGAGAATAAATTTTTAAAGCTACAATATCAGCCGTATCGCTTTTTTTGTATATTACTTTAATTCCGTTTTTTAAATTAAATGTTTCCACAGTTCCTCCGAACGCGCATGCGTAAAATAAAACCGAAAATAAAATACCCGCAATTATTTTGGGCATATTGATACCTTTGCAAGTTTTTCTTTTGAATAATATTTTTTCATGAAATTTTTAACGTCTTCAACGGTGACTTTGTCTATACTGTTTAAATAATTTTCAAATTTGTCCGGATGCCCCTGAGAATGCCAGTATCCGAGCTGTCCGGCCTGTTCGCTGAATGTCTGAAGGCCGAAAATCCATGATGATTTTATGTTTGTTTTAATTTTATTAAGTTCCGATTCCGAAGGTCCGTATTCCGTTAATTTATCAAGTTCGGTTTCCATCGCTTTGACCGTTTCATCGTATTTTGAAGGTTCAAACACCGCCGATATTAAAGCGCTGCCTGTTCCTCTTAAAGTCATAAAAGAAGAACTTATCGCAAAAACAAGATTTTTTTCTTCTTTTAAAATTTTGTACAGTCTTGACGATTTTCCGGATCCGAGTATGTTTAAAGCAACGTCTGCGACATAAATATCGTCTGATGACATATCGGGGCCTTTAAATCCGGCAAGAAGATAAGTATGTACAGTTTTGTCTTTTGCGGTAAAATCGGAAACCGCGTCCGAATTCTCAATTATCACAGGCTCTTCCGGAATAACTCCGCTTTCAAATTTGCCGAAAGCGTTTTCTATCGTTTTTATGACTTCTTCTTTGTCAAAATCGCCGACTACGGATACAAACATATTCTGCGGAACGTAATGTTTTTTATAATATGAAATAATTTCTTCTCTCGGTATATTTTTTATAACGTTCGACGAACCTATTATGCTATTTTTATAATCGCTGTTTTTATAGAGCGTTTCCATAAAATATTCAAAAAGCATAGATTGCGGACTGTCTTTATGTCTCTGTATTTCTTCAACGACCACTTTTCTTTCCTGTTCTATTTCTTCAGAAGGAAACAGAGGGTTTGAAACAGTATCGGCGAGCATTTTGATCGCCTCAATGCATCCGTCTTTTTGTATGTCTATGTAATAACAAGTATATTCTTTTGACGTTGCGGCGTTTATAAGCCCGCCCATTTTTTCAACGCTTCTTGTCATCAAATCGCCCGTATAGTTTTTGCTGCCTTTAAACATAAGATGCTCTATAAAATGAGAAAGACCGGCCTGATTCTGATTTTCGTTTATAGAACCCGTTTTAACCCATACGTTAACAGATACAACAGGCACTGAAGTATCTTTTTTTAGAACAGCCGTAACTCCGTTTGAAAGTTTCATGCGCTCAACCCCTTTATGCTGGCCTGCATTTATACCCGGACAGACGAACAATAATAAAATACAGATCGTTATAATATTAATTTTCATTATCTTCTTCTTTTTCTTTTGTGCCGGCGTCTTTATTTCCGGCCGAAATAAAAATATCAACTATTGAATACGCCCACAACGCAGAAAAAAATATGTCAAAAAATAATATTGTTTTCGGATTTAATTCCTGGAATTTATAATATATCTCTTTGAATTTTTCCAAACTTTGAGTTCCTTGAAAATTTATAACAGCCGTTATCGTATCACGTCCGACATCGGATATAAAATTAATTGCAAGAATTGCAAATAAAGCAACCGCAAGTGAAATAAAAAATAACGCCTTTTTCCATTGTTTTAAAATCAAATGACCGGCGCCCGGGCCTAAAAGCAGCGTTGTCATTGACGCAAGCAATATTATAAGTTTACTCTTATTCATATTTTAAATCCTTTCTTTTATTATATAAAATTATAGTTCCTGCACCCAGCCGTTATGAAGTCCGGACTTATAAAAACAATCAACGGCATATTCATATTCTTCTTCCGTTATTTTTCTTGAAAGTTCTTTAATTGCATCCGATTTATGCGCAGTATGATACTGAGCCATTACGCTTACAAATGCGTCCGCCGATATTTCCGCGGATATAAAATCAAATATTTCTTTTGACCCTGATATTCCGTTAGGCAGAACAAGATGTCTTATTAAAAGTCCTTTCTCGGCAATTTCATTTTTATTAATAAAAAGATTGCCTTTCTGTCTGAACATTTCTTTTATTGCCGCTTTATTTATTTTTGCATAATCAGTAACATTTGAATATTTCTTTGCGTATATATCATCGGAATATTTCATATCAGGCATATAAATATCTATAAAATCATCCATAAGTTCCAAAACTTCAACGCTCTCATAGCCGCTACAGTTTGCCAATATCGGAATTTTCAAGCCTTTCTGCTTTGCTATAAAAATACTTTCTGCCATAAGAGGATACATATGACTGGGTGTTACAAAATTTATATTGTGAGCTCCTTTTATTTGCAGTTCAATCATTTTATCTGCAAGTTGTTCTGTTGTTAGAACATACCCGTTACCCAACTGGCTTATCGGATAATTTTGGCAGAATACGCAGGACATCGTACAGTTAGAAAAAAAAACCGTTCCGGACCCTTTTGTTCCGGATATCGGAGGTTCTTCTCCTGTATGTAAATTAATACTTGCAACTTTTATTTCATTTGTGGATTTGCAGAACCCTACTTCACCCTTTAATCTGTTAACCCCGCAATTTCTGGGACAAATAGAACATTTTTCCATTAATTCATAAAGCTTATTTATATTGCTGTTCATTTATTATTTTATTTATTTTGATTATTCAAACTCTTTAATACTTCTTTAGCCTTCACATTTCCTTGCTCTGCTGATTTTGTATACCATTCAACAGCTTTTTTACAATCCCTTTCTACTCCTTCTCCAGTATAATACATATTACCCAAATTACATTGAGCTCTAGCATATCCTTGCTCCGCTGATTTTGTCCACCACTCAACAGCTTTTTTAGAATCCATTTCTACTCCAAGTCCATTACAATACATCAAACCCAAATTACATTGAGCATTAGCATTTCCTTGCTCCGCCGATTTTGTATACAATTCAAAAGCTTTTTTATAATCCATTTCCACTCCATGTCCTGCATGATACATACAACCCAAATGAAATTGAGCTTGAGCATTTCCTAGCTCCGCTAATTTTTTTAACCATTCAAATGCTTTTTTATAATCCTTTGCTACTTCATCTCCATTAAAATACTTATTACCCAAATTATTTTGAGCTTGAGAAGCTCCCGAAAAAAACATAAATAACAATTTTAAAATTTTTTTCATATTAACTCCTTCAATATAATATCTTTATCCAAAAAAACTGTATTATCCAGCTTACATGTTAATACTATTTTTGAATTAAATATCCGTGCCCATCCGGACTTGAACCGGAATCACTGGCTCCGGAAACCAGTGCTCTATCCATTGAGCTATGGGCACATTTTAAAAATTACTCTTTATCGTATTTTAACTTTAATATAATCTGTGTTATTGCCAACCCCAAAATAATAAAATTTGAAATCCAAATCGGTTTAGTGTCTGTGGCCAGCCCGTAAATTATCCAGAGAAATACTCCGATCGTAAAAGAAATAAACATTCCGATTGAAACGTCTTTGGCAGACTTTGTTTTAATAGTTTTTAAAACCTGAGGAACAAAAGCGACGGTAGTAAGCGTCGCTGCGCAGTAACCCAATAAATCTAAATAGAATTTCTCCATTTTATCTCCTCGGTCATTACGCCTCTGTGTGTTCTGTTTTTATAAAGAAGTCTGCTTGATATCGCTTTTGCCGGACAAAAAGAAACGCATCTTAAACATATTTCGCACATTCCGTTAAAAACAGGAAATTCTTTTATTGAAATATTATTTTTAGGGCATATCTGAGCGCACAATCCGCATTTTATACAAAGTTTTTTATCAACTTTAAATCCGAATATTTTCTGCGATAATTTCCACCGCCATGTATTTACGAGAAATGACGTAAACGCAAAAAATAATGAATAGATCAGTCCGCCTTTTACAATATCCGCTTTTTCTGAAATAATTGAACTTGCAAATTCCTCAACAAGAGGAATTGTCTTATTTAATTTTTTCTGCTTTTTTTCCTCAGACTCAACAAGCAAAAAATTATTGGGCATTACGAAATCTTTTGACCCAATTATTTTATAACCTTTTTTTTCAAGTTCTTTTCCTATTGAAGCCAGCATGCGCAGAGAACTGTCTCCCATAGTGTCAAATAAAAAAACTTCCGTTCCATCGGCTTTAGGCAAAGATTTTATCCATTTTTTTACCATAGGATACGTATTCCAGCAGGCTACGGTCGTGCCTATTCCGACAGTTGAATTAAGATTTATTTCAGCAGGTTCAACAGCTTCAATTCTGTGAACTCCGGCTTTAATGCCGACCGCATTAAAAACTTCAGATATTTTCTTGGCTATTGTAAGAGTATTGCCCGTACCTGAAAAAACATAAATATCAGATTCTCTGACTTTCATATTTTTTGCTCCTCGCCATTTTTTCAATGGCTATATATAAAAATACTATATCCGTAGGAGTTACTCCCGGAATTCTGTGCGCCTGTCCGAGAGTTTCCGGTTTTATTTTTGCAAATTTTTCTTTTGTTTCTCTTGAAAGCGAAGAAATTGCATTGAAATCCAGATCAATAGGAATTCTTTTATTCTCATACTTGGATATTTTAAGCGCGTTGCTTTTTTGTCTTTGTATATAACCGTCATATTTAAGCGTTATAGACATTTCATCCTGAACTTTTGCCTGAGACCATGGAAATAATTCTTCATCAGATGGCATTTCCTGACTTACTTTATCATAAATATCAACAAGCGTCTGTCTGTAAAGCTCAAATCTTTTATACATTGCATCAGATATAAGCCCTACTCTTCTTCCTATATCCATAAGACGAAGATCTGCGTTATCGCTTCTTATGCTTAATCTGTATTCTGCTCTTGAAGTAAACATTCTGTAAGGTTCATCAACGCCTTTGGTCACCAAATCGTCAATTAAAATACCAATGTAAGCATCCTGTCTTGTCAAAACCACCTGTTCCTGTCCGATAAATTTCATAGCGGCGTTTATTCCGGCTATAATGCCCTGAGCCGCGGCTTCTTCATATCCGGTTGTCCCGTTAATTTGACCGGCAAGGAAAAGATTTTCTATTTTTTTTGTTTCAAGAGTAGGCTTTAGCTGCGTCGGAGGAACATAATCATATTCTATTGCGTATCCGTAACGCGTAACGACTACATTTTCCATACCCTCTATTGAACAAAGCATTTGTTTCTGGACTTCTTCGCCAAGGCCTGTAAAAAGACCGTTAATATAAATTTCTTTTGTGGCAAGATTTTCCGGTTCAAGAAATAACTGATGTCTTTCTCTGTGAGGATATCTGACTATTTTATCTTCAATTGAAGGGCAGTATCTCGGTCCGTGCGCATCGGCAAGCCCGTTGTAAAGAGAAGAATCCTGAATATTGGCTGCTATTATTTTATGAGTTTTTTCATTTGTATACACCATGTGGCACGGCACCTGCTTTTTTGTCTTTTGCCAATTTACGGTATCTGTAAAATGAGAAAAGGGTATCGGAGGATTATCGCCCGGCTGTATCTCCATTTTAGAATAATCAACGGAACATCCGTTTATTCTTGGCGGCGTACAAGTCGTAAATCTGTCTATTTCAAGTCCGCAGTCGTTTTTTAGGGAATCCGAAAGGCTCACGGAAGATGTTTCGTTAAATCTGCCTCCGTCAAAAAAAGTTTTCCCGACAAATATCTTTCCGTTTAAAAAAGTTCCGGTAGTTACTATTACTTCGGATGTTTCAACGACGTCTCCGAGCTTTGTGACAACAGAGCAGACTTTATTATTTTTTACTATAATTCTTTCCGCTTGCATCTGAACTATGTGAAGATTTTTCTGATTGATAATTGAATTGAGCATATACGCCGAATAAAGTTTTTTATCGCACTGCGCTCTCGGAGACCATACCGCCGGTCCTCTTGATTTATTTAAAACTTTAAACATTATGCCTGCCTGATCGGTAATCCAGCCCATTTCTCCGCCCAAAGCGTCAATTTCTCTTACCATCTGGCCTTTTGCTATTCCGCCTATGGCAGGATTGCAAGGCATGTTCGCAACGCTGTCCATATTTTGCGTCATAAGAAGCGTTTTTACGCCTATTCTCGCGCATGCAAGAGCAGCCTCGCAGCCCGCATTTCCGGCTCCTATTATAATTACATCGTATTTTTTATCCATTTTATATAAATTCCTTTAAATATATATACATCAGTCAATTTTATCTTTTTGTTATTTTTTTTGCAAAATTTTTTATATATCATTTATAATTAAAAAAACAAATTGTTAACCTGATATATTTAAAAGTTGACAATTTGTATTTTAATATGATACTTTAAATAAAATGACTTTAAAAAACAAGATAATATCAATATTTGAAAAAAATAAACAAAAAACCGTTTCCGGGCAGGAGCTTGCCGATAAACTTTCCGTTTCCAGGACGGCTGTATGGAAGGCTGTAAATGCCTTAAAAAAAGAAGGCTATCCTATAAAAGCGTCAACAAATAACGGTTATATTCTTGCCGCAAATTCCGATATTCTTTCAACAGAAGGAATACGCCTTTATCTGTCGTCTGAAAATAAACGCTTTGATATATACGTTTATAAAACGATTGATTCAACAAACAATCAGGCAAAAAAGATGGTCGCAGAAGGAACGGCAAAACACGGAACGATCATAACTGCCGACGAACAAACTGCCGGAAGAGGACGATTTGACAGAAAATTTTTTTCCCCCGCCAAAACAGGCGTTTATATGACCGTTGTTTTTAAACCGAATAAAAATGCGGCAGATACGCAGCTTATAACTATAGCTGCCGCGGTATCGGTAGTAAGAGCAGTTAAAAAACTGACCGGCATTGATACCGATATTAAATGGGTAAACGACGTATTTTTAAACGGGAAAAAAATATGCGGAATTCTTACGGAAGCTACGATAGATTTTGAAAGTCAGACGGCCGAAAGCATTATTGTCGGAATAGGCGTAAACATAAAAACCGAAGATTTTCCGAAAGAAATGAAAAAAACTGCGACTTCTCTTTATTGCGATAATTTAAACAGAAACGTCCTGATTGCGGAAATAGTAAATAATCTTACCGTTTTATACAGCGATTTAAAAAATAAAAATTTGATGCAGGAATATAAAAGACATTCCGTTATTTTAAATAAGAATATATCATATGTTATCAACGGATTAAAAAAAGAAGGATTTGTAACGGATATCAATGAAAAAGGAAACCTTATCGTAAAAACTTCAAACGGAAAGGTTGAAACTCTTGAATCAGGAGAAGTAACGATAGGAAGCGGCAATTTATAATCATTTTAACCGCCGATTATTTTTATTAAAACTCTTTTTCTTCTCATCCCGTCAAATTCTCCGTAAAATATCTGTTCCCACGGACCAAAATCCAGCCGGCCGTTTGTAACTGCAACTGTAACTTCTCTTCCCATTATTTGTCTTTTAAGATGCGAATCCGCATTGTCCTCGCCGGTATCATTGTGACGGTAATAATTTATGGGCTGGTGCGGAGCAAGTTTTTCAAGCCATTTTTCAAAATCACTGTGAAGACCGTATTCGTGATCGTTTATAAAAACGCTTGCCGTTATATGCATGGCATTAACAAGACAAATTCCTTCTTTAACGCCGCTTTCGTCTATTGCGTCTTGAACCTGTTCTGTTATGTTTATAAATTCTATTCGTTTTGACGTGTTGAACGTAAGTTCTTTTCTATAAGTTTTCATGATTAAACTCCGTATTTAAAATCCCACTTCTTTCAATAACTGTTTTAGAACATTTGCCGATTTTAAAAATGCCTGCTTTTCCGTGTCATTAAATTCAATGTTTTGTACCTGTCTTACTCCGTCTGAATTAATTACAGCCGGTAAACTTAAATACACATCATTTATCCCGTAAATATTTTCAATTAATACTGATACCGGAAGAACAGCGTTTTCGTTCTTAAGAATGGCCTGTGTAATTTTTAAAAGAGCAAGGCCTATTCCGTATGAAGTTTCACCTTTTCTTTGAATAATTGCAGAACCTGAAGTTTTGACATTGTTAAATATTTCTTCCAATTTCTTTTTATATTGACATTTATTATCACATAGAAGACAATATGTCTCTATATTTATACCGCCGACCGCAGCTTTGCTCCAAACAGGAAATCCGCTGTCGCCGTGTTCCCCTAATATATAAGCATGTATACTTCTTGAATCTATATTGCAGTTTTTTGATATTTCATTTTTAAGTCTTGCAGTGTCTAAAAGAGTTCCTGAACCTATAATTTTAGAAGATTTTTTGCCGGATATTTTATAAGCAATGTAAGTTAAAAGATCTACAGGATTGGATACTATCAGCAAAATCGTATCCGGCGCATATTTCATAATTTCAGGAATTATTGTCTTAAACAAATCTATATTATCTTTTAATAAATCTACCCTTGTTTGCCCGGACTTCCGCTTTTTACCGGCTGTTACAACAACTAAATCGGAACCGGCTATATCTTTATATTCTCCTGCAGCAATATTAACAGGATCAGTATACGGCAGTCCGTGGGATAAATCCATGGCCTCGCCTTCCGCTTTTTTCATATCAACGTCAACAAGAGTGATCTCTCTGGCTATTCCTTTCATCATTAAGGCATAAGCATACCTCATACCAACACTGCCGCAGCCTATAATAGAAACTTTTGGTTTTAATATATTCTCCATGGCTAGAAACCAACTTCTTTCAATAATTGTTTTAGAACGGTTGCAGATTCAACAAATGATTTTTTTTCTATTTCGTTAAATTCAATTTTCTGTACCTGTCTTATTCCTTCCGCATTAATAACTGACGGAAGACTCAAATAAACATCTTCTACTCCGCAAAAATCTTCAATTAAAACAGATACGGGAAGAACCGCATTCTCATTCTGAAGAATTGCCTGTGTGATTCTTACAAGAGCAAGGCCTATTCCGTAAGAAGTTTCGCCTTTTTTTTCTATTATCTTATAAGCCGAGTTTTTTACGTTGATAAATATTTCGTCAAGTTTAGCTTTATGGTCACAATCTGATTTGTTGTTGCATAGCATGCAGTAACTGTCTATATTTACTCCGCCGAGTGTAGCTTTGCTCCATACCGGAAATTCACTGTCGCCGTGTTCTCCCAAAATATAAGCATGTATGCTTCTTGAATCAATATTGCAGTGTCTGGCTATTTCATATCTGAATCTGGCAGAATCCAAAAGGGTTCCCGAACCTATAACTTTTGAAGATTTTTTACCCGATATTTTATAGGCGGCATAAGTAAGAATATCAACGGGATTTGAAGCTATTACTAAAATTGCATCAGGAGCATATTTTATAATTTCAGGAATTATGCTTTTAAACAAATCTATATTATCTTTAAGAAGGTCTACCCTTGTCTGACCGGGTTTTTGTTTCTTGCCGGCTGTGATTACAACTAAATCAGAACCGCTTATATCTTTATATGTGCCGGCAACAACATTAACAGGGTTAGTATATGGAGCTCCGTGTGATAAGTCCATAGCCTCACCTTCTGCCTTTTTTATATCATAATCAACAAGAGTTATTTCTCTTGCATTACCTTTTATCATTAAAGCATAGGCATACCTCATACCTACGTTTCCGCATCCTATAATTGAAACTTTCGGTTTTAACACAGTTCCCCCTCAAAACACTATACTATTTAAGATATAATATCATAAATTTATTTTAATTATTATACTGTTTGTGATATATAAAATATCATTTATATCATAAAAGATATTGTATTTTTTAACGAAATAAAAGTTTTTATAGAACAAAAATTTCAAGATTATTGTAAAGTAAACTATTTAAGGTATAAACAAACTATGTTTAAGCTTTGTTTTTCTTTTTGGTATGTTTTAAATCTTTTATCAACGGAATTTCACCGCAATCAGGAAATAAATGACAATTGATGCATTCGCTCCATATTTTCTGAGGCAGCACTTCCTTTGATATTATTTCATATCCTAGTTTCTGAAAGAAACCGGGTTTAAAACTTAACGCAAAAGTAGTAAATACGTCAAGTTTGAGAGCATTTTTTTCAAGTTCTGAAACTATTTTCCTTCCTATTCCCGTTCCCATGTAATTTTTTGAAACGGCTAAAGCTTTAATTTCGGCAAGATTATCCCACGAAACATGCAAAGCTCCGCAGCCTATTATCTGGCCTTTTTCTTCTGCTACCATATATTCCTGTATATTTTCATATATTGAATTGAGAGATCTGTGAAGCATTTCCTTGTTGTTTGCATAATATTCAACAAGCTTATGTATTGCCTTAACATCTGAGACTTTGGCATGCCTTATCTTCATTTCCTCTCCTTTTTTAGATTTTATAATCATAGCCGGCTTTTACGGCTTTTATATTCAATTCAGAAAGTCCTTCTTTTTTTGCAAATGCGTTCTTAACGGCGTTAAGAACATTGTCCAAAGCGGGAACATTTAATGCTTTTATCAATGCTCCGACAGCAACCATATTGGCAGCTCTAATATTTCCTATTTCTTTGTCTGCTATTTCTGAAATCGGGATAAATATTATGTTTTTATTTTTATAATCATCTTCATTTATAATTGACGAATTGGCTATTATAACCGCATTTTCAGACATTCTAGGCAAAAACTTATCAAGAGATAAAGCGTTAAGAGCAATAAGTCCCGACGGGTTAAATGCTATCGGCGAACCTATTTCATCATCTGAAATAATAACCGTTGAATTTGCAGTTCCGCCTCTCATTTCTGCGCCGTAAGAAGGAAACCACGTCGTATTGAGTCCTTCTTCCATTGCGCTTTGCGCCAAAATATTACCGGCAAGCAAAACACCCTGCCCGCCGAATCCCGCAATAATTATTTCATTATATGTTTTCATTATTTAGTTTCATCCTTTATTACGCCCAAAGGAAACGTTTTCAAAAATACGTCTTCAACCCATTTTACTGATTCCAGAGGAGTTTTACCCCAGTCAACGGGACAGTGCGATATAACTTCAATAAAAGAATATCCTTTGCCTTCAACCTGGTTTTGAAAAGCTTTTTTGATGGCTTTTTTAGCTTTAATTATATGAGGAGCGTTAAAAACAGTCACCCTTTCTATATATTTTGTTCCCTGAAGATTTGCCAAAAGTTCAGAAACTTTTATCGGATATCCTTCTCTTAAAGGATCTCTTCCGAAAGGAGTAGTTTCCGTAACCTGCCCGATTAACGTCGTAGGCGCCATTTGTCCGCCGGTCATTCCGTAATTGGCGTTATTAACAAAAATTACGGTTATATTCTCGCCTCTGTTTGCACAGTGGATAGTCTCGGCAGTACCTATCGCAGCCAAATCGCCGTCTCCCTGATAGGTAAAAACAATTTTATCGGGATTTGTTCTTTTAATTCCCGTCGCAACTGCCGGAGGTCTTCCGTGCGGCGCTTCGGTAGTATCAAAATTAAAATAATCATAGGCAAACACCGCGCATCCGACCGGAGCTACGGCAATCGTCTTTTCTCTTATACCGAGTTCGTCAATTGATTCTGCTATAAGCCTGTGTATTATTCCGTGTCCGCATCCCGGACAGTAAGACAAAGGATTATCTTTTAGCGCTTTTGGTCTTGATAATATTTTTTCCATTTTATTTTTTTAATTCCGTAATTTTATTTAAAACAGCCTGTACCGTAATTACTCCGCCGCCGGCTCTTCCGATAAATTCAACGGGAGATTTTCCGTTTACGGCAAGTTTTACGTCTTCAACCATCTGACCCATAGAAAGTTCAACAGTTAGAAATTTTACGCCTTGCCCCGCATGTTTATTGATAATTTCATAAGGAAAAGGCCATAATGTTTTAGGTCTGATCATTCCTGCTTTTATTCCCTGCTGTCTTGCAAGTTTTAAAGCATTTTTTGCAATTCTTGAAGATATTCCGTAAGCGACTATTATTATTTCAGCGTCTTCAGCTTCATATATGTCGTACTTTACTTCATTTTTCTTTATTTCTTCGTATTTTTTCTGTAAATCAATATTATGCTGTTCAAGCGCCCCGTCTTTCATAAGAAGAGACTGCAGCGACCGCGGTTCTCTTCCGGCGCATCCGTCCAAAGCCCAGCTTTTTTTTTCAAATTCTTTTTTCTCTTGTCTGTTAAATTCAACAGGTTCCATCATCTGGCCTATAATTCCGTCTGAAAGAATCATCACCGGAGTTCTGTATTTTTCTGCAATATCAAATGAATCGTAAGCCATTTCATACATTTCCTGAGCGCTGTTAGGAGCAAAAACTATGGTATGATAATCACCGTGTCCGCCGCCTTTTGTAGCCTGAAAATAATCAGACTGAGAACCGGAAATATTGCCAAGACCCGGACCGCCTCTTTGAACGTTTACTATAACGCCCGGAACTTCCATTCCGGCAAGATATGAAATTGCTTCCTGTTTTAAAGATATTCCGGGTGACGAAGATGAGGTCATCGCCCTTTTTCCGGTGGCATAGGCGCCCATAACCATATTGGCTGCCGAAAGCTCCGATTCCGCCTGAATAAAAACTCTTCCCATCTTAACCATTTTATTTGACATATAAGCAGGAACTTCATTCTGCGGAGTTATAGGATAACCGAAATAGGCGCTTAAACCTGCAGTTATCGCTCCCTCACATAATGCTATATTTCCTTTAATTAAATGTTTTGACATTATTTATAAACCTCTATGCACACATCCGGACACACCTGATAACAAAATCCGCATCCAATACAATTCTTTTCATTTTCAAGAACGGCATAATGATAGCCTATTTTATTAAGGTTTTGTGAAAAGGAAATGCATTTTTTAGGACAGGCGTTTATACATAACCCGCATCCTTTGCATCTGTCGTTGTTAACTGTTATTTTAGCCATAATTGTCTTATTATTTTATCTCTTTTGAAATTTCAAGTCAAGAAATGTGTTTAAGCACGTCGTAAATAACGTCTTTTTTTGACCCGTCAATTAAAATAACGTCGGGCTGGGCTTTAAACCACGTTACCTGTCTTTTGGCATACTGCCTTGTTTCTGCCGAAAAAATATCAATAAGTTCCTTTTTTGTAATTTTATTCTCAAGATAAGAAATAATATTTTTATACCCCACTCCGGTAAGAGCAGGCGAATCCTTTTTAAAACCCATTTTCAAAACCTTTTCAGTTTCTTCTATCATGCCCGAATTGACCATAAGTTTGCATCTGTTATTTATGTCTTTATACAGAATTTCTCTGTCTTTAAATATGACAAAATGCCTAAAATCCCTGTTCTTTTTTGTTTTTTTATTTAAAAATTCTGTCATTGTTTTACCGGTAAGTTTATATATTTCAAAAGCTCTTATGATTCTTTGCGTATTGCCTTTATTTTTTTCAGCTGATACGGGGTCTGCCTTTAAAAGTTTTTGATAAACAGACTCAAGCCCTTTTTCTTCAATTTCTTTTTGTATCTCAGCGCGTATTTTTTCATCTGCGTCAGGCAGTTCGTCAAGCCCGTACAAAAAAGACTTTATATACAAACCCGTGCCTCCCGTAACAACAGGGACTTTGCCTTTCAACAACAATTCTTTTTCAATTTGTTCGCTGTCTGTTTCAAATTTTTTTGTACTGTATTTACAGTCAGGTTCTATAATATCCGTAAGATGCTGCGGCACGGAAGAAATATATCTTATTCCGTTATCCGACAGAACGCCTTCTTTATTTGTTCCGACATCAAGATATTTGTAAATCTGGCGCGAATCGGCGGATATTATTTCGCCGTTTATTTTTTTGCAAAGTTCAACCGCAACGGCAGTTTTGCCTGAAGCTGTCGGACCTGAAATAATTATTGTCTGTTTTTGCATTTTATAAGACCTGACGGCAAGAGTTTTTTGAAACTACATTTTAAAATTTTCGCCGAGATATACTTTTCTAGCCTCCGGACTGTTAATTAAATCCTGAGCGCTTCCTTCAAGCAATATTTTCCCGTCATAAATAATATAGGCTCTGTCTATTATTTCCAAAGTTTCCCTGACATTATGATCGGTTATCAAAATCCCGAGACCTTTATCTCTTAATTTTGAAATAATCTGCTGTATATCGGCTACGGTTATGGGATCAATGCCGACAAACGGCTCATCCAATAATAAAAATTTAGGATCGTTTACCAATGCTCTCGCAATTTCGCATCTTCTTCTCTCTCCGCCGGATAAAGTCGTGCTGATTTGTTTTCTTAACTTGTTTAATCCGAAATCAGACAGCAGAGAATCTACTTTTTTTTGACGTTCTTTATTTGATATCGGAAGCATTTCGGCTATAGCCATAAGATTTTCTTCAACGGTCAATCCTCTGAATATTGAAGATTCCTGAGGCAAATACCCTACTCCCTCTCTTGCTCTTTTGTACATCGGTTCGTGAGTTATATCTTTGTCATCAAGATAAACATTGCCGTCGTAAGGCTCTATCAGGCCGACGGTCATATAAAACGTCGTGGTTTTACCGGCTCCGTTCGGACCCAAAAGTCCTACTATTTCCCCCTGAGAAACTTTTATGCTGACAGAGTTTACAACCATTCTATGCTTATATTTTTTATGAAGCGCATGCGCGGATAATATCATTATTTTACCTCTGTAGTATTCATTATAAATTTCCCTTTAACATTCTTATCCATTTTGACTGTTTTTGTATCATAATAAAGATAAAGTTCGTCGGATTCAAATTCGGCGTATTTATCGTCTTGATAGGCCGTTATTTTAGGTCTGACGATATCTTTATGCATAAATAACGTATTGTCGTTCTTGCTTACCCTTGCGTTATCTCCCGTAAGCGTGCCGGAAGACGAAATAATTTTAACGTTTGACAAAGCTCTTGCAGATTCAAAATCTTTATCGAGATAAAAAGTATCCGCATACAGATAAACGACATCCGTAGAATTTTTTATATTGTATTCAATAGACGGATTGCCGCCCCACAGTCTGCCGTCTGATTTTTCGGTATTATACGTAGCGCTTGATGAAACCGCTTTTATTTTGCTTCCGTCTTTCTCCGTATCAAAAAAACGGACATTACCGTCAGCGTCAATCTGATTTTGTTTTTCCGAATATGTTATCGTATCGGCTTCTATAATTTTATTCCCTCTTACAACTTTTCCGCTGCCTTTTACAACCGTTATAGCTTCTTTTTTATTCATATGCATTTCATCGCCTGTAATTATGGTTTGTTCTTTGCTTTCTCCGGCATATGCAAAACTAAAAATAAAACATAACGGAATCAGCATATAAAATTTATTTATCAATTATAACCCTCTGTTTTTTTACCGTAATATTGTTTAAATTTATGTCCGATCTGAATCCGCTGCCGTAAATAACCTCTTTGTCTCTTGTTATTTTAATATCGCTGTTTGAATATATTAGTTTTTTTGCAGCGTCGTAAGATATGTCTCTTGTCTGAAGATATTCGTTTTTTACCGTATCAACAGTGCATTTTCCCAAAGCTTTAACGTCATTTGTTTCAAGATTGATTTCTCCGGATTCCGCAACAAGTATTGAAGTATATTTGCCGTCTTCATAAAACTTAATTCTTGGAAGAGTCAGATAAGCTTTTTTTTCATCATCGTCGATTATGGCGGACTCGGCTTCAAGAATTGTCTTTATTTTGCCGTCCTGAGTTTCCGTTACTATAAACTTTTCAATTGTCTGTTCGGTTGTAGGAGGAGTTTCTTCTATTATTGATTCTTCTTCTTTGCAGGATGAAGTAAAACATGTTGAGACTAAAAGAAAAATTAAGAAACAAATATTTTTTTTCATAAATAATATTTTAAAACTTTATCCCATTCGCCTTTTGATTTTAATATTATTTCGCATACTTCTCTTAAAACGCCTTTTCCGCCTTCGTAAGCAGATATATACATTACGTTTTGTTTAACGTCGTCTGACGCATCCGCCGGACATACGGATAATCCCGCCGATTTCAAAACACCTATATCTATAATATCGTCTCCGATATAGGCAACCTGCGATAAATTAATTTTAAAATCTGCGGCGATACCGGCAAGAGCCTGTTTTTTATCATCGCAAGACTGAATCAGCCTGTCAATTTTTAATTCTCGGGCTCTTAATCTTACCTGTTTTGACTGTCTTCCCGTAATCCATGCGAATTTTACATCAGGCAAATGCTTTTTAATATATGCTATTGCTGCCCTGTCTTTAACGTTCCAAATTTTTATTTCTTCGTTATTTTCAAGAAGTATAACTTCTCCGGCCGTTAAAACGCCGTCTATGTCGGTTGCAATCAGTTTTATGTTTTTTGCGGCCGATAAAATTTTGGAAGAATATTTTTTCATTTACGCTCCGAAATGTTTTCCGTTTTATTGTTATCCAGCCACGGAGTTATTTCAGCCGGTCTTTGTCTCATATACGGTTTCAACAAAAAATTCAGTAAAAAAAATAAAATTATCACAAAAACATATACAAAAATAAATGTCTTAAACAGCCATTTGAAATCAGGCTTCCAACTGTATTTTTCGTCTTCTTGTTCATATTTTTCTTTTGGCACTTTAAACTCCGCATCTCTTATTTTACTTTACGGCCTTGTCCAATTTGCATACCGTATCAAGCATATTTTTAAACATTTTTAAATCTATGCTGTTGGCTCCGTCCGAAAGAGCTTTTTGGGGATTTTTATGAACTTCAACAAAAATAGCGGCTACGCCGACTGCCGCTGCCGCTTTTGCCAGAGGCAACACAAACTGCCTGTCTCCGCCGCTTTTATCTCCGAGTCCTCCTGGTTTTTGAACGCTGTGAGTCGCGTCAAAAACAACCGGGTAACCGAATTGTTTCATAATTTCTATAGCTCTGAAATCAACAACAAGATTATGATATCCGAAACTTGCTCCTCTTTCAGTAAGAGTAAGTTTATTATTTCCGGATACTTTTGCTTTTTTAAGGACCTGCAGCATATCTTCCGGAGCAAGAAACTGTCCTTTTTTGATATTTACCGGCAGCCCCGTTTTGGCGCAGGCTACGACCAAGTCGGTCTGCCTGCATAAAAACGCCGGAATTTGAATAACGTCAACTACTTGAGCGGCAATATTGACTTCCGAAACGCAATGAACATCAGTTAAAACCGGAATATTTAATTTTTTCTTTATTTCAGAAAGTATTTCAAGACCTTCTTCAATACCGAGACCTCTGAATGAATCTATTGAGGATCTGTTTGCTTTATCGTAAGAAGCTTTAAAAATAAAATTAATATTTCTGCCGGCGCATATTTTTTTTAATTTTGAGGCAAGTTCAATCGTTTCTTTTCTGTTTTCAATAACGCACGGTCCGGCAATAACCGATAACGGCAAATCGTTTGCCAGAGCCACTTTATCTGAAATTTTAACTTTAATACTCATTCTTCCTCTATTATACTATTTTTCTGTCATGCTTTATAATTTTTATTTCAATAAACTTTCAACTTGTTTTATATCATCCGGCACGTTAACGTCTTTTAAGTCTTTTGATGACAGTATTATTTTTATTTTTTTACCGTTTTCCAAAGCTCTCAACTGTTCCAATGATTCAGAATTTTCCAAAGGAGTCTGTTTTGTTTTTGCAAAATTTAAAACGAATTTGCGTCTGTACCCGTAAACGCCTATGTGTTTATAATAATCCGTTTTGGCATTTTTATCCCTCAAATACGGTATGGGATATCTTGAAAAATAAATCGCGTTCATATCGCGGTCAAAAACAACTTTTACCGTATTAGAATTGTTTATATCATCTGAAGGTTTCATCTTATAAGCCGCCGTTAAATATTCAACGGTTCTGTCTTTTTTAAACCGGTCAACCATCTTTTCAACGAGTTTTTTATCTATTAAAGGCTCGTCGCCCTGAACGTTTATAAAAACATCAAATTTTTTTAAATATTTACCTGCGACAAAAGCGACTCTGTCCGTTCCGCTTTTTAAATTTACCGGAGTCATATAAACGTTAAAACCGGCCTGTTTTACGGCGTCAAATATTCTTTCGTCGTCTGTAGCGACAAATACGCCGTCAACGCCTTTGCATTTTGAAACTTTTCCTGCAACATGCAGAATCAAAGGCTTGCCTTGAATCAAAACTAAAGGTTTGCCCGGAAATCTGGTTGAAGCGTATCTTGCCGGAATTATAACAGCCGTTTTCATTTTTTTCTGTAAAAATCCTTTATATTGTCTCTCAATTCCTGAGCCGTTATTGTAGCCGTTCCGACTTTTGCGACTACAAGTCCGGCCGCAAAATTGGCAATTTCGGCGGCAGAAACAAAATTAAACTTAGCCGACAGAGCCAGCGTCATTGTGGCAATTACAGTATCTCCGGCGCCTGTAACATCGTAAACTTCTTTTGCTCTTGTCGGTATATGCGTTATTTTGTTGTCTTTTTCTATAAGTGTCATGCCCTTCTCGCCTCTTGTGATAAGCACAGATTCCGATTTTAAAAGTTTAAGTATTCTTTTGCCAAGCAAAGCTATATCTTCATCCGTATTTATATTTTTTGCATTCATGCCTTCGGCAGCTTCTTTAGTATTGGGAGTCATGCATGTTATGTATTTATACTGTCTGAAATTTTCAACTTTCGGATCAACAGTTACCGGTATATTTCTTTTTTTTGCGATAGCAATTATTTTCTTTAAAACTTTCGGAACGACTATGCCTTTTGCGTAATCGGAAATTATTATTCCGCCTACTTTTGGAATTACCGTTTCTATATTTTTTATAATCGCATCTTCCGTTGAATGAGAAAAAGTTCCTTTAACTTCTCTGTCAACTCTGACAACCTGCTGGTGAGATGCTATAATTCTTGTTTTAATGGTTGTCGGTCTGTTTTTATCAACAACTACAAATTCGTGATTTATTTTTTTTGCTTCAAGCATATTTCTCATATTGACACCGTTTACATCATCACCTATAACAGTAATCAAATATGCCGTTGCCCCCAATGATGTAATATTACTTGCAACGTTTCCGGCTCCGCCCAGAGTCTCGGTATCGTTTGAAACTTCAACGACCGGAACCGGAGCTTCGGGAGAAATTCTGGAAACTTTGCCCCATATAAACTTGTCAACCATCGTATCTCCGACGACCAATATAGCCTGATTTTGTAATTTAGGTATCATCGATAATAATTTACTCTGCATTCTTTTCTCCCGGTTTGAGTATAGAAAATATTTTAAACTATAAATATGATTTATTTTTTAAATATGAACAATAATCTTTTACCGAATCTTCCAAAGCCATAAACTTATGTTTGCATCCGGCATTTTCTATTTTTTTCATTTCCGCCTGTGTAAAATACTGATATTTTTCTTTTAAAATATCCGGCATTTCTATATATTCAATATTAGATTTTTTGCCGACAGCATTAAACATTGCGTTTGCAATATCATTCCAGCTTCTTGCTTTGCCTGTGCCTAAGTTATAAATGCCTGTTTTTTTAGGATTATTTAACAAAAACCACATTACCTCAACAGCATCTTTGATGTATATAAAATCTCTCTGTTGGGCTCCGTGCGAATATTCCTGTTTATACGATTTAAACAATTTCATTAAACCTTTTTGGGAAACATCATCGTAACTTTTGCATATAACGCTTTTCATTGAACCTTTATGATATTCGTTGGGCCCGAAAACGTTAAAAAACTTTATTCCTGTCACGTTGTTTAAATGGTTATTTCTCAACAACCACAAATCAAACATATGTTTTGAATATCCGTACATATTTAGCGGAGCAAGTTTATCAAGATCCGACTTATCGTCGTATCCGTTTTCGCCGTCTCCGTACGTAGCCGCGGATGAAGCGTATATAAAGGGAACTTTTAACTCCATTGCCCATAAAGCAAGAGTTTTTGAATATTCAAAATTGTTGTAAATGTAATAATTGGCGTCAGTAAGCGTGGTAGAACTGCATGCTCCAAGATGAATAATCGCTTCGGGTTTTTCGATTTTTCCTTCTTTTACGGCATCAAGGAAAGCCTGTTTCTGCATATAATCTTTATACTTTTTACCTACAAGATTTTTCCATTTTTCACTTTCGTCGAGATGATCAACCACTAAAACATCGTCAATTTTCTCAGTATTTAGTTTCCAAAGAAAACAACTTCCTATAAAACCTGCACCGCCCGTAAGTATTATCATAATTTTTTCCTTATTTTAAAATATTTTAACAAAAAAAAGACAATAATCTCCAATAACTATTGCCGCATATTGTTTTATTATAAACAGTTAATATATCAATGTCAAATAGGTTCAATAAGAATTCCTTTTTTATTATTGTTTGATGCCGGACACTTATTTTCGCATATAGAACAACCGACGCAGAGTTCTTCTTCTATGTAAGGAGCTTGAATTTCATTTCCGTTTACCGTGATTTTTTGAAGTTTTATCGCTTTTGAAGCAACCGGGCAGTGTTCTTCGCAAACAAGGCATTCTAATCCGTCTCTCCAGGGAACGCATATGTCTTTTTGAATTTTGGCTATGCCTATTTTTGTTTCTTTTTTAAGAGATTCCGACAATTTTTCTATTGCCTGCGTAGGACAAACTTCTCCGCACAACACGCATTCATATTCGCAGTATCCGGTATTTGCGTCAAGTTTCGGAGTCCAAACGCCGTCCAGTCCGGTTTCAAATAAAACCGGCTGAAGCCCGTTTGTAACGCACACTTTTATGCAATTTCCGCAGCGTATGCACTTTTGTTTAAATAAATCCTCTTCTAAAGAACCCGGCGGCCTTATTACGTTTCTTTGCTCTTTTGCAAAAATCTTCTTTGAAAAAAATAAAGTAACGGCTGCGGCAGACCATAAAATAAAATCTTTTCTTGTAACGCCCGCGCCGTATGCATTTTTTTCACTTTGTATTTTAAACGGGAATGAAAAAGTAAATTTTGATTTTTTACCGCACGGAATATCTATGCATTCGCCGCATACTATGCATTCCTGAGGCACATAAGAATTATCTTTTTTTATCGCATTCATCCTGCATTGAGAAACGCATCCGGAACATCCTGACGAACAAATACCGCTGTTTCTTTTCAATAAAGAAAATTTTGCAACCGCCGCAAGACATGTCCCCAACGGACATATATATCTGCACCAAAATCTTCTTTTAAAAAAAACGAAAAACAGCGGAAGCGCAAAAAATATAAAGGTTATCAGGCTGTTATTAAAAACAACATGCCTGTTTTCTATTATTGAACTTTTAAATACGCTGTAAATACCTTCAACGACCGCGCCGGGATCTGCGGACATGAGCTTATAAAATAAATCCGTAAGAAGATTATTTTTTAAAGAATAAAGCGTAAAATAAAAAGCTCTGGCAAAAACAGTTACCGGTTCAAACAAATAAATCAATTGAAATCCGAAAAAGGAAAGGATTATTAAAACTGCAAGCAAAAAATATTTTGATTTTAAAGGTTTTGGATAATTTTCTTTATATTTTCTGAAAAATTTCAAGAAAAAAGAAATTGCGTCCATAATCGTTCCGTATGGGCATATCCAGCCGCAAAAAACTCTGCCGAATATAAATGTGAAAATTATCAAGCCGGCCGATATCAAAATAACCGGCTTCAAAAAAAACGAGGCTGCCGCCGCAAGAGGCGAAAGTTGAAAAAAATATACCGGATTAAACCAATCGGACAGAGGATATCTCAAATACCAAAACGCCAGACATATTAAAACAAATATAAAACTTTGTGTTATTCTTTTTATCGTCTTTATTTTCATCTTTTTACCAAGCTTCTCAGCTTCTGGTTTATATTTTAATCTTTTTAATTTTTGCCGAATTAATATTTATGTTTCCAAGTCCTTTTTCGGCGGCAAAATTTATATGTGAAATATCTTTGGGATTTATATTAAATAAATGTTTTGCGGCATAAGCGTCGGCAAGAACGGCATCCGTTGAGGCTATAAATGTTGACATTTTTTTTACGTCCGACAAATTTCCGCCTCTAGGACCGTTTGCGGTCAATATCCTGTATCCGTCAATAATATTCAAATCCGGTTTTATAAAAGCCAGCACTTCGGCAAGTTTTTTATCTATATTCCAATGCATTGTTGAACGGTTGCCTCCGCATACTCCCATAAGGTTTTTTATTGAAAATGTTAATTTGGCAAGTCCGTGAGTTTTTGCTATCGGCATATTTATAAAACAATCGCAGTTTACCGCATCTGCGTAAACCGGATAATCGTCCATTGACGATCCTTCCGGAAAATTTCCGGATAAATATCTGAAAGAATCCATAAAATAAACATTGGCTCCGGCTTTTTTAGCCGCTTGTTCTACCCCGGAATTTTTGTAACACATTTTTTCTTCATTGCATGTATTGTCAAATACGTTTACCCTTTTTGCTCCGGCGTCCAGACATATTTTCACAACGGCAGCCACCAATTCCGGATTTGTATTTGCCGCATATTCGGGTGTCCTGTTCCATCCCATATTAGGTTTAACTACTACGATGTCTCCTTTTTTTACAAACTTTTGGATGCCGCCAAGCTCGTCAATAAGTTTTTTCGCCATCAGCGGAATATTGTCTCCCTGAACGGAGACAAGGTCATAATTCGTTGATATTTTTCTGCCGGGTCTCGGATTTATTTTTTTAGTTCCGGCCGCAAATATTTTTTTAGTTTTCAGCGTTGAAAATAAAACTGCCGATAAAGCCGCCGCAAAAATTTTTAAGAAACTTTTTCTTGTATAATTTTGTGACAATAATTTTGTAATTTTTTTAATCATATTTGCCTCCGTCATAAAGCATCTCTGTTTCTGATTTTTTACGTTTATATATTACATCGGATATTATTATTCCCAATTCATACAAAACAATCATCGGCGCGACGAATAAAGTCATGCTGAAAACATCGGTAGTAGGAGTAATTACGGCAGCAAAAACGCATAACCCGAAAAACATTTCTTTTCTGAATTTTCTTAAAACAAACGGAGAAATTATGTTTAAAATCGTCAGAGCGGCGCATAAAAGAGGAATTTGAAAAATTATTCCTCCGCACAATAAAAGCATAAGAACAAATGAAATATAAGCATTAAACGATACCTGCATGCTTGAAGCGGTAAGAGTTTGAGCCAAATCCGTTAAAAATTTAACGGCAACAGGTAAAATAAGAAAATACGCGAACAAAGTTCCGGCTAAAAATAAAATAACCGAAAATGCCGTCCATTTCAAAACAAAACTAATCTGTTCTTTCTGCAGCGCCGGTTTTATAAAATTTACAAACTCGTATATTATTGGCAGAAAAGCTATTACAAAACCGCCGTACAATATTGTTTTCATATAAATAACAACCGAATCCGTAGGTTTTAATATGAAAAAATTAGTAATCACGTCTTTTGCCGGAAGTTTTATAATTTCTATAATTTGTTCCGCAAAAAAGAAAGATATTATACAGGCAGCCATTAAATAAACGACTGCTCTTATAAAAACCCATCTTAAATCTTCAAGATGTGATATTATAGTTTGTTTATTTGTTGCTGTCATCGTTTTTTTCGTTTAAATCCGTTTTTTCGTCGGTTTTATCATCTTTGGCTTTTCCGTCAAACGCGTCTTTAAATTCTTTAATGGCATTTCCCAAAGATTTTCCTATCTGCGGCAGTTTTTTTGCTCCGAACAATAACAGCGCCAACAAAAACAACAATAAAATTTCCTGAAATCCCAATCCGAACATTGTTTCCTCCGCACAGACATTTTGCAAACCGCAAAATTAAATTAATTATTTTTTGAATGCGGTTTTTATTATATTACTTTTTTATTTTAATTGCGTTTCTTTATCTATCGTTCTCAGCGGCGGTCTTCCCAAAATTTTTCTTAACCACATTCTGAAAGTCATCATATATTCAAAAATAGCGGGAATTATTAATAGCGTCAGAATAGTTGAACTTATGATTCCGCCTATAACGACTATTCCCATGCCTTTTCTGAAAGAGCCGGATTCGGTAAGGCCCAAAGCCGTTGGAAGCATACCGGCTGACAGTGCAAACGAAGTCATTAAAATCGGTCTTAATCTGACTTTGCCGGCCTCAACTATGGCATCCTTTATATTTCTGCCTCTACGCATAAGCTGCTGTATATAGTCTACAAGAAGTATTGAATTTTTAGCAACGATGCCTAAAAGCATTATAAAACCTATCATCGTAAACATATTTATGGTTTCTCTTGTAATAAATAATGCAACTAATCCTCCTATGACTGACAGCGGCAGCGCCACCATAATCGTAAAAGGAGTTATAACGGATTCATATAAACTTGCAAGCACCATATAAATAAATATGAGAGATAAAATTCCGGCCATTATCATATTGCTGAACAATTCCTTCATATCTTCCGCGTTGCCCGCATAAAAATATTTAATTTTATTCCACTTTTCTTTTTCCTGACGCATATTTTCTTCTACTATCTCTTTTGTGTCCTTTTGAACCTGCGTAATTGTCACTTCAGGTTCAAGATTTCCTTCAATTGAAATATATCTTGATCTGTCTCTTCTGAAAATTTTATTAGGTCCTTCTGCTTCGCTAAAAGTCGCTATATTTTTTAGTTTTATAAGTTTGCCGTTTCTGTTTTTAACGTAAAGTCTGTCATAAGCGTTTCTTATGTCTCTTTGTTTTTCGTCTAAACGGACTCTTATGTCGTATTCAAGAGTATCCTGTCTGTAAACGGCCGGAGTGGTTCCTTCAACCATAGCCCTGAGTTCGTTGCCCGCATCAACGGAATTTACGCCGAACATTTTCATTTTTTCAGAATCAAGAGTTATCTGTATCTCGGGTTTCCCGGATACATAATTTGTTCTCAGGTCAACAAGTCCTTTGATATTTTTGAATTTTTCAATAAGAACGTCTGCTCTTTCGGTAAGCCTGTTTATATCGTCTCCGTATAAATGAAGCAAAAAAGGACGCTGGCTGTTAAGCCCCATATTGTCATTAAGAGAAAACTTTAATTCCGAACTGAATTTTTTCTTTAAAGCCGTTCTTATTTCTTTTTTTATATCGCTTGTTTTCTTTTTTCTTTCTCCGGAAGGAATAAGTTTTACAAAAACATTTGACGTATTGGGTTCAACGCTTGAACCTATTGCGCTTACTACAAAAGAAACGTTATTGTTTTGCATAACGATATTTTCAATATCCGAAGTATATTTGTCCATTCTGTCTATTGATGTTTTTGGAACCGCTTCAACGGCAATATTAAATTCGCCCATTTCGGCGTTTGATATGAAAGCTACCGGAATATGTTTTAACAACACAAAAGATAAAAAACATATCAAAACAACGGTAAATATAGTTTTTAGTTTATGAGTTATTATTGATTGTATGCTCAAAATATAAATTTTTGATACAAAGGAATACACTTTTTCAAACCAGTCAACGGTTAATTTTCTTATTACATTTGAAACAAATAAAATAAATTTATTTTTTTTATTTTCCTTTCCTCTGCCGGGTATCATATATGCCGAAAGCATAGGAGCGATAGTAAGAGCGTCCATAAGAGATATCATCATGGCAAAAACAACGACAAGCCCGAATTCTTTAAAAAATTGTCCGACTACTCCGCTTAAAAAACCAACCGGCAGGAATACGGCTATAACGGAACTGGTAGTAGCTATTACGGCAAGCGCAACTTCGTCAGTGCCTTTGCGCGCGGCGATTATAGGATCTTCTCCTTCCTCAACATGCCTGAAAATATTTTCTCTCACTACAATAGCGTCATCTATCAAAAGCCCGACCGCAAGAGACAGCGACAAAAGAGAAATAATATTTACGCTGAATCCGAAAATATACATAAAAATAAAAGAGCCTATCAGGCTGTTTGGAAGAGCCAAAGCGGTGATAAATGTGGAACGCCAGCTGGCCAAAAAGAAATAAACGACTATTATCGCAAGAAATATTCCTTCATAAATCGTATTCTTAACGTCTTTAATATTTTCTCTTATTGCTCTTGCATTATCGGTTACTATTTCAAGAACGGGATTTCCGGCAGTATTTGAATATTCCGCGTTAAGTTCTCGTATTTTTTTTTGTATTCCGTCGGATATTTTTACGTCATTTGATTTTGACTGTTTATATATTCTTAACAGAAGCGAATTTTTACTTTGGATCATATCGCCGTTTCTTACGGTTATTCTGCCCTTTGTTCTTCTGTCCTGAACCGTATCTTTAACTTCGGCCACATAACTTATAGGAACGGCTACATCATTTCCTAAAAAATTAAGATTAACGTCTTTTATTTTATCAACGCTTCTGAATTCTCCGATACTTCTGTATGATATGTCCTCATTCCGGTTTGAAAATTTGCCTATCGGAATGTTTGAACTGTTTGATTTGATCGCGTTTGTAATATCAGTAAGCGTAAGATCGTAATGTTTAAGTTTGTCAAGATCGGCTCTCACTTGCAGTTCTCTTCTTGTGCCGCCTATCATAAGTATTCTTGAAACGCCGTCTACTCTAAACAATTCTTTTCTGAATATTTCATCTCCTAAATCGTATATATCTTTCGGAGACAGATTAGCGTTTAAGCTTACCGTCATTATAGGTGCGGAATCGGGATCCATTCTGTAAATAACAGGTTCCTCTATATCATCCGGAAACCATCTTCTTATTTCGGCGACTTTATCTTTTACTTCCTGAAGCGCTGTTTCAGGGTCTTTTGACAATGCAAATTCAACAGTTGTGCTTGACTGTCCTTCCTGACTTACTGATGAAATATGTTTTATTCCGGAAATAGGGCTAACTGCATTTTCAACTCTTCTTGAAACTCTTCTCTCAATTTCTTCAGGACCCGCTCCGTCATATCTTATATCAACTACTACAAAAGGCATTTCAACGTCGGGAAATAATCTTACCGGTATTCTTTCAAAAAAAATAAGTCCGACAATAATCATTGACACCAATATTGAAAATACAAATGTAGGTCTTTTAATTGACAAACCAGCTAAATTCATATATTACCCTCAAGAAAGCATTAAGATACTTTGACCGCAAAAACAGTTAAAATGTTACACAAATTTTCAGTTATGTCATTTTAACATATTTTGCTGTTCTTTAAATATGTTATTTTTTAATATTTTTTTTATCTCTGATTATGAGATATCTTACGTACAAGGCAAGAATAAACCATGCTCCGAATAAAATATAAGATATGTTTTTTGCGGCAGCCGAATCAAATTTATATGCTATATAAAGACCGGCTATGCCGGCAAATGTTGAGATTAAAAAAAGATATTTGTACTTTTTATACTTATTTTCTGGTTTCATATGTTTGTTTTCCGATTTTCAGTATTTTTTGTATAAAATAAAACGTTATTCCGTTTATAAACAATAACACAAATCCTGTTATTAAACCAAATATATAATCGGTGACAATACCAACGATTACGGCAATTAAAATATCTATAAAAAACAATAAATAAAATAATCCGGTTATATTCATCCTTTATATTCTCTTACAAGATATATTAATTTGCCGACTATTTCAATATTATCTGATGTAATTACCTGATATTTAGGATTTGAAGATTTTAAAAATATTCTGCCGTTTTCCTTATAAAATAATTTAACTGCCGATTCTCCGTCTACAAGAGCTACGACAACATCTCCGTTATAAGGTTTGTCTTCTTTTGAAACGACTATCGTATCTCCTTCAAATATGCCTGAAGGTTCCATACTGTCGCCTTTGACTTTTAAAGCGAAACATTTTCTGTTTCTCGTAACGTTTGTATTTATGTAAACATAGTCGCTGGCGTCTTCAATTTGCTCCAAAAACGTACCGGCATGAACACTGCCTAGTACGGCAACCGGAGTAAAATTCTGTCTGTTGGGAAAATCAATCCCTCTTGATATTGAGTCTCTTTTTGTAAGATAGCCTTTTGTCTGAAGACTGTTTAAATGCTGCTGTATTGAGCCTATTGATAATTTAAAATGAGCGGCAATTTCTCTGACAGTAGGCATCATTGCGTTATCCGCGTAAAATTCGTTGATAAAATTAAGAACTTTTCTTTGTTTTTCAGTTAATTCTTTCATATAACACTCCGTATTAAAAAAATCTAATCCTTTTGTATTATATCATACATCTGTATTTGTGTCAATATAATATTAAAAATTAGCCCTAGACGTATTTTTTTGATAGAATAAGTAAAGAATGCTTCCTACAACAAAAGAAGAAATTATCAAACTTAAATGGACAAAACCGGACATAATAATTTTATCCGGAGACACCTATGTTGATTCCCCTTTCAACGGAGCGGCAGTAATAGGCAATTATCTGTCAAAATACGGTTATAAAGTAGCGATTATAGCGCAACCCGATGTAAATTCCGATGACATATCAAGACTCGGAGAACCGGAACTCTTTTGGGCGGTTACTGCAGGCGCCATGGATTCTCTTGTGGCAAATTACACCGCCACCGGAAAGTTCAGAAATGAAGACGATTTAACTCCGGGCGGAATAAATAACAAACGTCCCGACAGAGCCTGCATGGTTTATACAAATTTAATAAGAAGATACTTTAAAAATACAAAACCGGTCGTTCTCGGCGGAGTAGAGGCAAGTCTTAGAAGAATAACACATTTCGACTTAAAAGATAACAAACTCAGAAGATCCCTCTTATTTGATGCCAAAGCCGACATTCTTATCTACGGAATGGGTGAAAAAACGACATTGGAACTGTCCGGCAAATTAAAAAATAATCTTGATTACAAAAGCATAAACGGGCTTTGTTATATTTCAAAAGAAAAACCGGATAATTATCTTGAACTGCCCTCGTACGAAGACTGTGTCGCTTCCAAAGATGAATTTGCGAAAATGTTTAAACTTTTTTATGAAAATCAGGATAAAAACATGTACCAGCGGCATGATAACCGTTATTTAATTCACAATCAAACGCAAGATGTTCTGACTCAGGTAGAACTGGATGAAATATCCGATATGGAATTTACAAGAAAGGTGCATCCTTATTATCTAAAATCAGGTACTGTGAAATCCCAGGATACAATAAAATTTTCAGTGATATCTCACAGAGGATGCTGCGGCGAATGCAATTTTTGCGCAATTGCAGTCCATCAGGGCAAAAACGTAATTTCAAGAAGCGAGAAATCAATATTAAACGAAATAGAAAATTTAACGAAAATGACTGATTTTAAAGGATATATATCGGATGTCGGCGGACCTACGGGAAATATGTACGGATTGTCGTGCAAAATCCACACAATTGCCGGCAGCTGCAAAAACAAAAAATGTCTGTATCCGGAAATATGCGAAAATTTTGTTTTCTCGCATGATTTACAGATAAATTTATTAAACAAAATAAAAGAAAACGAAAAAATAAAAAAAGTTTTCGTCTCATCCGGCATCAGACACGATATGATAGTAAAAGATAAAAACAACGGAGAAAAATATTTAAAACAAATATCTGCGAATAACATATCGGGACAGTTAAAAATAGCGCCGGAACATACGGAAGAAAAAGTCCTTGCCGCAATGAATAAACCAAAACCGGAGACTTTTATTGAATTTATAAAAATGTTTAACGCCGCAAATGCAAACACCGACCAGTATATGACGTGTTATTTTATGGTTGACCATCCCGGCTGTTCTCTTAAAGAGACTCAAAACCTTGCGTCTTTCATAAAAAAATATTTAAAATTTACGCCCGAACAGGTTCAGGTTTTTACTCCTGCTCCGTCAACTTATTCAACAATGATGTATTACTGTGAAAAAGATTCGGACGGCAATCCGATTTTTATTGAAAAAGACAGAAACGCCAGAATGAAACAAAAATTGACGCTGACGCAGCATTTTGAAAAACGCAATTTTTCAAAACGCAAAGAAAAAAGATTCTTTTCCCGTCGTGAAAGAAGTTTTTAATTTATTGTTTTTTATTAAATATTTGACTTAAAATTAAGTTTTAAGTATAATTTTTCCACTGTTTTTTAAAGGGCCTGTAGCTCAGTTGGTTAGAGCACTCGACTCATAATCGAATGGTCGTAGGTTCAAGTCCTACCAGGCCCAATGTTCTTTTAAGTTTTACAGATAAATAAAAGGAAGTTCCGTAATTCGGACGCTGCCCAGCAACGGTAAGCATATTTTATATGTAAGCCCGGTCTATTTATTTATCTTTTTGCAGTTTCTTTCTAGGGAGAGAGTTTTATATTTTCAACATTTATAAACCGTCTTTCTTTTGAAAGGCGGTTTTTTTATTTTTTAAAATATTATCAGTCTGCGCGGAGGATTGTATGATAATAGTATTAACCGGAAACGGAAAAGGCAAAACCACATCTTCAATCGGACAAATCATCAGAGCATTGGGACATAATCAAAAAGTTTGTTTAATACAGCTTTTTAAAGGCGAAAGCTTTTACGGCGAACAAAATATACTTACAAAGCTGGTAGGCGTGGATTTCTTTTCCTTTGCGAAAAAACATCCTTTCTGCTTTAAAGATATTTCTAAACAGGATGCAAAACAGGATTGTTTTGATGCCGTAAATAAAATTGAAGAAATTATTAAAAATAATATTTATGATTTAGTAGTACTTGAGGAATTCAACATAGCCGTGAGAGACGGTTTTATTGAAAATTCAACATTGATTGATTTAGCAAAAAAATTATCAAAAAAATCAACCGTAATGATAACCGGCAGAGGCGCTTCAAAAGAACTTATTGAAACGGCGGATCTTGTAAGCGAAGTTCTAGAAATAAAACATCCTTTCAACAAAGGAATTCAGGCTCAAAAAGGAATAGAGTTTTAATGAAAAAAATATTTATTACGCTGATTATTGTATTTATTTCCGCTAACCTTTTTGCCGAATATAAAAGAATAATATCTCTTGCTCCTTCCGTAACAAGAAGCCTTTATGAACTTGGTCTTGAAGAAAAAGTAATTGCAGTAACCGTCTACTGTCCGAAGGGAAATATTCAAAAAGAAAATGTCGGGACTCTTCTTGAACCTAATATTGAAAAAATAATTTCTTTAAACCCCGATCTTATAATATCCACAAAAGAAGGAAACAACAAATCGGTAATAGAAAAAATCCAAAGACTCGGATGTAAGGTTTATGTTATGGATACAGTGAGCAATTTTGATGAAATCTGTAAAAATTTCCAAAATCTCGGTAATTATCTTGATAAAAAAGAAACCGCCGATAAAATACTGAAAACGGTAAGAGATGAAATTGACGGGATATTTTTAAAAACAAAAAATAAAAAATCTGAAAAAATATTCTGGGAAGTAGGAGCACAGCCTCTTTTTACGGCAGGTAAAAAAAGTTTTGTAAACAATTACAATAAATTTCTCGGTACTACAAATATATTTGAAGATATTGATATGAGATATCCGAACATAAACATTGAATCGGTAATTTTAAAAAATCCCGATATAATACTTCTTGTCAATATGGGCGATATAACTCATGAAGAAATAAAAAGATGGAAACAGATAAACACAATAAATGCCGTCAAAAACAACAGAATTTACATGCTTGACGTAAATGATATTTTTACCCCCACCCCGTTAACTTTTTTAAAAGGAGTAAAAATAATTTTAAAAACATTATATCCGGATTTTGAAAATGAAAAATAATTTACCGTTGAAACTTGTGATAATGATTATTCTGTTTATACTGGCTTTTGTTTTTTCAATGCTTTCCGGAGCAGGCGATATTTCTTTCGTGCAAATGCTCAAAGCATTATTTTCAAATGCGGATGAAAACACCTTAATTATAATAAATAAAATAAGACTGCCCAGATTTATATTGGCCGTAGTTGCAGGAGCAGGCCTTGCTTCAAGCGGATGTATATTTCAGGGAATATTAAGAAATCCGCTTGCAGATCCTTTTACTCTCGGAATTTCCGGAGGAAGCGCCTTTGGAGCTTCAATAGCTTTTGCTCTCGGTCTTTCTGCCATAGGATGGATTTATATTCCTATGTGTGCTTTTATAGGCGCAATTATTGCGATATTTCTTGTATATGCTTTAAACATAAAAAAAGGATTTGATTCAAACAGCATGATCCTTTCGGGAGTTGTTGCAAGCTATATTTTTTCTGCAATGGTGATGTTGATTTTTGCAATACTTTCTTCAGACAAATTATTTTCGGCTTTTATGTGGTTAATGGGCAATTTATCCTCTTTTGACGAAAGACTTCTTATGCCTGTAAGCATAGTCATCATTATAGGAATATTGATACTGTGCTTATTTGGAAACCTTATAAACGTCATTACTCTCGGCGAACAAAAAGCCTCGTCTTTGGGTATAAATACTGCAAGAACGGTTAAATATATATTTCTTTTAAGCTCATTAATTACGGCTTCCGCGGTAAGCTGCTGCGGAGTAATAGGTTTTGTAGGGCTTATGATGCCTCATATAATGCGAAAAATTGTAGGAAATGACCATAGAGTACTCATACCTCTTTCAGCTTTTGCGGGAGCGATATTTTTGCCTGTGTGCGACACTTTAAGCAAAACTCTGCTCGCACCCGTTGAAATGCCTGTAGGCGTACTAACAAGCATAGTCGGCGGATTATTTTTTATAATACTTCTGCTAAAACCGGGAAGGAAGTTTGCATTATGATAAAAATTAAAAATTTATCATGCGGATATAATAAGATTGCCGTAGTTGATAACATTTCAACAGATATCAGTGAATGTTCTTTTATAGGTATTATCGGAAAAAACGGAGCCGGAAAAACAACTCTGCTTAAATCCCTGTCAGGACTTTTAAAACCTTATTCAGGAAACATTTTTATCAACGGAACGGATATTTATAAAATGAAAAGAAATTTATTGGCAAAAAAACTTTCTTTTCTGCCACAGAATATGCCGATAGATTTTCCGTTTATCGTAAAAGATTTTATAATGTTCGGCAGATTCCCCCATATGAATTTTTTCAAATATGCTTTAAAAGAAGATTACAAAAAAATCGAAGAGATTATGGATTTTACGGAAACAAAAGAATTTGCAGAAAGAAGCATTCTTGAACTTTCCGGCGGAGAAAGACAAAAAGTTTTAATAGCACAGACTCTTGCTCAGGAAACAGATATCATAGCTTTTGATGAACCTACTTCACATCTTGATATCGGAAGCCAGTCTTCAATATTCAGACTGCTTAGAATTTTAAATATAGAACACAAGAAAACAATAATAACAACCATACATGATTTAAATGCCGCAGGAGAATTTTGTTCCAATTTGATTTTAATGGATAAAGGAACTATTTTCAAAAGCGGTACGCCAACTGAAGTTTTGAACTATAAAGATATAGAAACAGTGTACAATACGACTGTCGTTGTCAAGACCAATCCGGTCTCAAACAAACCTGTCGTAATTCCTGTTTTTAGTGATAATAAATAACGATTAACGGGAAATCCGTGAAAATCGGATACAGTCCAGCTACTGTAATGAGCAGATTTCAAGCAGATACTTCCACTGCAAAAGCGGGAAGGATTTATCTAAAATCGCAAAGCTCTGAGTCAGGAGACCGATCGTTAAATTTAGAAACCCTCGGAGGTACGTTTATGATTTTCAACACTTAATATCATTCCGTTTATACGTTTCAATTTCAGCAAAAAATCATTAAAAAAGGATTAAATTATGAAGAAATTTATTTTATTTGTTATGACAATGGCTTTATGCTCACAGATTTTTGCGTCTCAGGAATATGACGCGCAAAACGAAAACGGAGAAGTATTTCTTTCTCTTACAAAATTTGCCGAACCGTTAAAAGACCTCGGCACGAATTTAACCGTAATAACCCGTAAAAATATTGAAGAAAAAAATGCAAAAACTCTCGGAGACGTTTTGAAAGACGAACCGGGTATATCTTTTAAAAGTTACGGTCCTTTGGGCCAGGCTGCCTCAATTTCAATAAGAGGAGCCTCTGCCGGACAGACTCTTGTTCTTGTTGACGGAAGAAGAATAAATGAAATAGGAACCGGCGGCGGAGCCGATTTTGCTTCAATACCGGCAAGCATGATTGAAAAAGTTGAAATAATAAGAGGTTCAGGCAGCGCAATGTACGGCACGGGCGCTTTCGGCGGCGTAATAAACGTAATAACAAAAAAAGCCGATGTTTTTACTCCGAAGCTAAATCCGTATTTTTCATACGGGACTTTTAATACGATAAACGCCGGAATTACAGGCGCCTATGCGGATGAAAACATATCTCTGCTTCTCGCTCCTTCTCTTTTGTCAAGCGACGGGTACAGAAAAAATTCTTTTTTTAACTCAAAAAATATTTTCGGGAATTTTGCGGTCAAACCGACTGAAAACTCCGAAATTGCTTTTTCAGGACAGATTTTAGACTCGGATCTCGGCAATCCCGGTCCTTTGTCATGGGCTTCAGACACTGCAAAACAATTTGAAAACAACAACTATTCAAAACTTGATTACAACACGCATTATCGGGATTTTGACATAAAAATATCAGGATATAACTCTCAGAACAAAAGAAAAGCTTATGATATTGCTAATTTTTATGACAATACTTATTACACTGACACCGTAGGATTAAAATCTTTATTCGTTTATAAAGAAATTTTCTTTACCGGTATGGAATGGGAAAAAACGACCTACAAACAGCTTGATAATATGTACAGCGTTGAACAGGTAAACCGCAACAGAGAAAATTCGGCTTTTTATATGCAAACGTTATTAAACATAGACAAACTTACTTTAATACCAGTAATAAGAGCCGATATGAATACGGATTATTCAGATGTCGCGACGCCGGCTTTATCTGCCGTATTTAAAGCAAGCGACCGCATAAAACTATCGGCAAACATAAGCAAAGTATGGAATGCCCCTACGTTCGGACAAATTTACGGAGACAATACATGGTATATTCCAAACCATGATTTAAAACCCGAACAGGGAACTTCAAGCGACATAGGCGTTGAATACTCTCTAAAAGACTTTAACGCCGCATTTACGTGTTTTTATATTGACACTAATAACCTTATACAAAACATACTTGTCGATCCCGTATATTATCAGTATCAGGCTCAGAATATCGGAGAAACAAAACAGTACGGATATGAAGTTGAAATCGGATACGATATATATAAAATAATAAAACACAAATTAAATTACACCTACTTAAGGGCAGAAGACAAAAAAACAAAAAAGGATTTAACTTACAAACCTATGCATAAAATAAACTATGTTCTTACGGTATTGCCGCTGGAACATGTTAAAGTAAACGCGGATATATCGTATGTCGCAACGACTCTTGACGAATACAGAAATTATTTAAAAGATTACTGCACGGTAAATTTAAGAGTTGATTACAAAATAACAAAAAACATATCAATATGGGCAAAATGCGATAATATAACAAATGAAAAATACCAAATCAGTTATGATTATCCGATGCCCGGCATAACGGGATACAGCGGAGTAGATATAAAGTTTTAACAATAAATATTTAACGCCAAACAAAAAACGGGAGGACATATTTTGTCCTTCCGTTTTTTTATTTTGAGAAATTTTTAAATTTTTTCAAAGGATTTTGGAATTTTTACGACGCTTGCGACGGCAAAGTTTAGACGAAATCTAAATGAGCCGGTGCATAAGGAAGTAAAAATTCAAAAGCCAAAGAAAAAATGGAGCTGATCGGGATTGAACCGACGGCCTCTTCGTTGCGAACGAAGCGCTCTCCCAGCTGAGCTACAGCCCCTTTTAATAATGGTATTTCTTATTTAATTTACAAAAACCTGCGTTAATTTGCAAATTGTTGAATAAAAAAACGACGCTAAAGCCGATTATGAAGCTTTTACCGTCGGATATTAATTATCAAAAGCGGGCGATGGGACTTGAACCCACGACATTCTCGTTGGCAACGAGACGCTCTACCACTGAGCTACGCCCGCAAAACTTTGACATATGCTGGGGACGGGAGTTGAACCCGTATCCGGTTAAGGACACGCACCTCAAGCGTGCGCGTATGCCAGTTCCGCCACCCCAGCAATCCTCTTACTTAGGCTGTTGAGGAGACGCTACAGGAATATTCTGAATCTGATTTATAACAGATGCCATGCTGATTCTTGATGACAATAATGTTAAGGTAAGTGAAGTCAACATAAACAAAACCGCACAAACAACCGTAACTTTTTTTATAAATGCCATACCAGAAGGTGCGCTGAAAATCTGATCAGATCCGCCTCCGCCGAAAATACCAGCCATTCCTCCCCCCTTTCCTGCCTGAAGGAGAACTATAGCCACAAGAGCTATACAAACTATGAAGTGTAATGCTACTACCATGTAATAAAATATCACGATTTAGAGATTCTACAAAAAAAAATCTTTTTTTTCAAGATATAAACAATATGTTTTATTTAAACCTCTGAAATTATTAAAAATTATTTTTTTTCAAAATATATTTTTTTAAATTCAGCGACTGAATTTTTCAATTTCTCAACGGCACTCAAATTAACAGACTGCTTTGTCTGCATTGCATACACCATAATTTTATGTAGCAGAGATATTTTTGCACAATAATTTTTATCTTTATTATCGCCGTCCTGTTGAATAGCAATTCTTTGGGCAATAAAATAATCGCCCGTTGTTTTCATTATATTGTTTGCGTGATCTTCTTTTGTATTAATCCATCTTACCAGCTGGTTATAATTGCCCGGAGATTGAGAGAGTTTATTAATTTCATTAACTGCCTTTTCAATCGTTGAGATATCTTCTTCCATCATTGAGAAACGAAGTTCGTCGCCGTAAATTCCGCAAGGAACCTGACAATGCGCAAGCGCCTGTGTTTTAAACGTAAAAAATACGGCGCAAAACAAAATACACAAAAAAAATTTTTTCATATTTATCCCCCTTTTTTAATAATTTTGATAAAAATGCAAATGAATTATAAATTATTTTCAATATATTCTCAACAGAAAAATTTACCGGCTGCTAAGTTTTTTAACCCATACGTTCATACTTTCAATTTGACCGGAAATGTTGGTGTTGTTTACTAATGTTCCGCAGTATTTATATTTATTTTTGGCAAAAGTTATATTCATGCCGGGTGATTCAGCTCGTGCTATAGTGTATGCCGTAATTATTCTTCTGTTCATCATTTCCTGTTCCATTTTTTTTAAAAGCGCTAAAGCAATACCGTTTCCCAAATGTTGGGGTAATGTCGCAAAGTCCGTCATTTCAACGCTTTGCGATTGGATATCAATTTCAGAAGAAGATAAGGCGGCAAGTTTTCCGTTATAAACTGCGCCGAAATATACTATATTTTCATCCATTGTTTTTTCAATGTAACGGCTGTCATATATAGGAAAAGGATACGTTTTGAAAACAATTTTATAAATATGGGACATTTCTATTGAATTTTCTTTATTACAGATTATTATTTTATATTCAATATTTTCTTTTGAGCAAACATCATTTTTTTTCTTTTCGGCAAGTCCGATAACGGCTTTTATTTCTTCAATATTTGCGGCTTTTGAGCGTTCTTCCGAAAAATATTTACAAACAAAGTCTGCGTCTTCGGCTCCGTTATAATACCCCGGCACATACGCTTCTTTAACATATCCGGCGTTAAAAAATTTCCCCGATAAAGAATTCGGAATTTTTGCAAATATTTTTGAATATCCTTTTTTAACAGCCAATTCATCGGCAGTTTTTATCATAGAATCGGCATCGGAAGACGCTTTCATAATATAAACGCGATTACTATTTTTGCCGTGCTGCATATATACGCCGTTGATTTTTTCTATTTTATCCGTTTTCATTTGTTTTATTTCTCTTTCTTCTTTTCATTCTCTGATTTACGCTCGGCACAAGAGATATGGTTTTATCCGTATCGGACAACAATTTTTCTATACCTATTGTAGAAAATTTATTGGCTTCTTCAAGATTAAGCTGAAGTTTACAGTTAACACAGTCTCTATTGCAAAAAGTAGCCTCGTAAAAATCCGGTTCCTTATATGTGGTAATGACTCCCTCATAATTTCTCAGTATGACTTTGTTTGCTCCCCATGAAATTATGTAATTGGGTTCAACCGGAATTTTTCCTCCGCCGCCTGGCGCATCTATTACATAAATCGGTCTTGCAAAACCCGTAGTATGACCTATCATACTTTCAATTATTTCAATTCCCTTATTTACGGGAGTTCTAAAATGAGTCAAGCCCTCGGATAAATCACATTGATACAGATAATAAGGCCTTACTCTGTTTTTTACAAGTTTTTGGCATAAAGTTTTTATTATTCTGGGACAATCGTTTACTCCGGCAAGCAATACGGACTGGTTTCCGAGTACTATACCTGCATCTGCAAGCATTGTAAGCGCTTTTTTTGACGAGTTCGTAAGTTCTCTCGGATGATTAAAGTGGGTGTTTATATAAAGAGGTCTGTATTTTTTGAGAACTTTTATCAGTTTAGGCGTTATTCTGTAAGGTAATACTACCGGAGTTCTCGTACCGATTCTTATTATTTCAATATGAGGAATTTGTGATATTTTTGCAAGTATTTTATCAATATATTCGTCGGAAAGCATCAACGGATCGCCGCCGGATAAAAGCACATCTCTTATCTTTCCGTTTTTTTCTATATATTTAAAAGCCTCTTCAAGTTCTTCAAAAGACGGGATTGAATCTTTATCCCCCACCTTTCTTTTTCTGGTACAGTGCCGGCAGTACATTGAACACAGATTGCTTACGTGCAGCAAAACCCTGTCCGGGTATCTGTGTGTAAGATAAGGCGCGGGAGAATCTTTATCCTCCGATAAAGGATCCGTCATTTCGTGCGGCAATACGTTAAGTTCTTTTGTAGAAGGAAAAGACTGCAGATATACGGGATCCGTTTTATAATTTTGCAAATCTATCAGAGAAAGATAATACGGAGTAATGCTGAGCGGGAATTTTTTTATTGTTTCTTCAAGAACTGCTTTTTCTTCAGGAGTAAATTTAATTTCGGTTATTTCTTCAAACTGTTTCAGTGTTTTTATTGAATGTCTGATATGCCAGGTCCAATCTTTCCAATTAGCGTTTTTTACTTTTTTTGTCATTTTATATTTATTGTCAAAAACCAAAAAACCTCCCCCTTGACGCTGTTTAGCGCAAGTTTGTTTTTATATAAAGCAAAAGATTTTTATCACCGGAATAAATAAATTTTTTATCATACCCAAAATTCGCCTTATTTTATATTAATTAATATCAGCAGAAACAGCCGAAAAAAACGATCTTTGACCGCCTAAACGGAAGCACTCCAAATTGAACAACAGAAAAATAAAAAACAACTTTTTATCTATTATAAATAATATGGACAGTAATATCAAGAAAACTATTATAATAATTTTTTACCGTCATTGTGATTGATATCATGCGATCAGAACCATCTGTCCATGGCTGTTGCTTTACCGAAAGGCATATACCCGTACCAAAATGAAAGCTGTTTTGAGGCCTTATTCTTAGGTTCTTTGTCAATCACAATTTTCCATATTGCTGAGATTAATCCCGATCTGTCAGCCACTGCCAAACAGTGTATAAGAATAGGTTTTGGAGCCATCTTTAAAATATTGATTATCCGTAAAATATCTTTTTCTTCGGGTTCAAACATTGCAGGCAGTTCACAATCATAATGTTTAATCCCGTAATATGAGCTTATTTTAATCTCATCTTCATACCATTTTGCACCGGGCTCATCCCCTCTGAGATTCAATATGCTTTTGATTCCGTATTTTTTTATATAACAGTCAAATTGTTTTTTATTAAGCTGTTTGGATCTGTATGCCTTGCCTGATGTCACGGTATGAAAATTTCCGGCAAACCAATTGTAAGAATAATACAATCCAGCAAAAAAAACAGAACCCTTAAAGAAAGAATAAAAAATTTCGTAATTTTTTTGTTCGCTTTTATAAAAAATATTTTTTATAATTCTGTCCGCTTATTCCGAATACTTTTGAAAAAATATCCTGATTTAATATATCTTCTTTTTTGCCATAAGCGGCGGTTTGTCCGTCTTTAATTAAAATTCCGTGGGTAAATACCGGAATTATATCCTCTTTATGATGCGTAACCACTATAATTTGCGGAGCCTGATTTTCGGCGCAGAGTTCGGTTATATGTTCATACATATCAATTCTTGTGCCTACGTCCAAAAGAGAAAAGGGTTCGTCAAGAATAAGCAGTTTCGGATTGTTTATCATCGCCCTTGCCAATATGCATTTTAACTGCTGTCCTGAAGAAAGAGTTCCGAATTTCCGCCCGAAAAGTTCGGAAGATTTAAAAAAATCAAGTTTTTCTTTTACGTTATTTACAATGCTGCCGGATTTGTCTTCAAAAAAACCAACTGACCCGTCAATTCCTGACGCCACAACGTCTTCAACAAGAACGTAAGGCTGCATCCTTTTCATAATCCATGAAGAAACATATCCGACTTTCGCTCTTAGCTCGCGCAGACTGATATGTCCGAATTCCTCTCCAAGTATTGATACAGAACCTTCCTGCGGCCATAAATATCCAACCAGTATTTCTATAAGAGTCGTCTTGCCGGAGCCGTTCTGTCCCATGAGGAACCAATTTTCGCCGGCATAAGTCGTCCAATTTATATTTTTTAAAACCGGGTTTCCGCCTCTTGATACGGAAACATTTTTGATAGAAATAATTTCATGCATTTTTTAATCCTTTAAAATATCAATCTTATTATAGGCGGAGCAAAAAGAGCAGTCGTAACTCCCGACAAGACAAGCGTAACGCTGCTGACTCCGGCCTGAAGCTTGTTGACCTCGTAACATCTTGCCGTTCCAAGAACATGGCTTACAAAACCGAGAGTCACTCCTATTGCCAGATTATTTTTTATTCCCGAAAGTTTTAATATCCAATGCCCGAAAATCGCGCCGAAAATACCGGAAAGAGCCGTCATCAAAACGATTATTTCAACTTTACCGCCTATTATATTTGTTATTTCAATCGCAACCGCCGTAGTAACGCATTTTGCCGCCATTGAAAGTATAATTTCCTCGTTTGCCTTAAAAATAAAGCCTGCGGCTATAACCGAAAGTATAGCAAAACAAGTAGCTATGCATACTGACCACAGTATCACTCTGTAGTTTTTTTCAAGAACTTTTATATTTTTTATAAGAGGAACTGATAACGTTACAACAGCGGGGCCGAGCAAAAATGTAAAAAATTTACCGCCCTCATTATAAGTTTCAAAATCAATGTTAAAAACCGATATTAAAAGATAAATCATTAAGGCGCATATAATATTGGCCGGTATCGTGTTCATATATTTTACTTTTTTAAAATTAAGGCTTATTTTATAAATAACAAGCGTTACGGCTATGATTAATATTTTTATGAGCAATTCAGTCATTATCTTGCTCCATTTTATCCTTACAAACTCTTTTTGTCAAAAAATACTGCGTAGTAAGACCGGTAAGAATTATCAAAAAAACCGACGATAATATAAATATCGCAAAAACCGTAAAAAGCTCTTTTTTTATAACAGGCAGATACACAAAAGCTCCTACAATAAGTGAAACAAAAAACAGACCTATATTTTCAAGCAAAATATTCGCCCCGTTTTCAATGAATTCAAGCGGAATTATTTTAAAATACATAAGAATGCTTAATAATATCATTGCTATAAGAGGCGCCGGAAAATTGACGTGCGCGGCTTTGACAAACAACTGGCATGCATAATTAAGCCCTATTATAAAAGCTAATGATATTATCGGTTTTATTATTTTCATTTTAATTTATTTGTTTACAGTTTTATTCCGGTTTTACGAGGATATACTGCGGACTTAAAACAGTTTCCCGAACGGTTTTGAAACAGATTTATTTACTGATTCCGTTATATCGGATATTGTTTTTGTTTTTAGATTAATGGCCTTTAAAAGAGAATCTTTATCGGCTCCGAGTTTTTCTTCAAGCTGCTTTTGTTTTTCCTGTATCATTTTATTAATTTCAGATCTTGCTTTTTCTTTAACTTCCGCTATTTGCGAAGCAAAAAGGTTTGAAACGGCTTCGGAAATCTTTTTATCTATATCCGACGAAATATTAAATTCGGATTCATTTTTATCGTTAACTCCGGCTTTTGCCGAAACTGAAAAAGATTTTATTGAGTTAGTAATTTTCACAATATATTTCATCGTTGTATCGTCCGGAATAACTTTTTCTTTGATATTATCAAGTTTTATATCAGCCGAACATAAAAATTTATTATCTTTTAAACTGAATGTTCCGTACATATTCATATTGCCCGTATTTATTAAAGGCAAATAATCGTTGTCAGGGATATTCAAAGCTGAGCCTGATAATCCTTTCAGCGTAATTTTAAGAATGTTATCGGAAGCATTTCCTCTGTAATCAAAAATTCCTTCAACAAGAAGAGACTGACTTCCGTTATTGCCTTTTATTTCAAGCGTAACAGGACTGCCTATCATATCCGGCGAAGAACTAATATTTTTTATAAAACCCGAGAAATCTATTCCCTGAGTTTTTGAATTTTTTGCGGTCGTACCTGTTATATTTATTTTTGAAATTAATAGATCCGGGTACAGTTTCTGTTTAAAAATAATATCTCTGCCTTTCTGTCTTTCCTTTACTTCTTTTTCGGCTTTTTTCTCAGGCATATATTTTTTGACAAGAGTCATATAATAAATTATTTTATCCGTTCTGTTGATCCACTGCTGTCCGAATAATATTCTTGAAATATTTCTCGTATCAAGTCCCGGCAAAGCAACTTTTGAAGAGAGACTGTCTATGTCCTTATTTATCATTGTCTGAATCTGTTTTGTAAAGTTAACGCTTTCCGTCAAATCTTTTTTTGCATTATTCAAATCTTTTAATATGTTTTCAAGCTCTTTTTTGTTTTCTTTAAGTTTTTCTATTTTTCCGGCCGATGCTGAAATATCGCTTAACGCGAATGATTTGGTTTTTGAAATATCATTAATAAGAGTCTTTGTTTCTTCTATTTTGTCTTCTATTTTATATTCCGATATTTTTGTTTTATAGTTATTGTATTTTGCTTCAGTTTCGGCTGAAAGTTTATTTATTTCGTTTAATGACTGCAAATCTGCCGTATTTATCAGGCTGTTTACGTCAAAATTTTTAGTTTGGGCTTCTATTTTTGCAAATGCGTCAACAGCCGGCAGGTTATTGAACTCGGATGTCGCCTTATTTTTTGCGCCTTCAAAAAATTTGGAAAACATTCCGTCTTTCTTTTTCTTTTTTTCAAATTTCTTTTCTTTTTTAGGCGGAAGTTTACCGGAAGTTTTTCTTTCAGTTCCCCATTTTAATCCGGTGACAGACATTTCGTCTATTACTATTTTTTTTCTAAGCAGCGGAGAGAACTTTGCCTGAAATTTTATTTGGTCTATATCTATTAAATTTTTAAAATAACCATTCCTGTCTGCGCATTTTAACCCAGTCATTTCAAGCGATAAATGCGTAAAACTGGTTTTAAGGCTTACAACTTCAACTTTGGCGCCGAAAATCATTTCACCCGTCGCAATAAAAGCTTTTTTCAAAAGAACGTCAAAAAACAGCACGTTAAAAACCGTTATAAGCGCTATTACAATTGCCGTAGGAATGATAAAATTCAATCTTATAAATTTCATTTTGTTTTATTTATAACAGTCGTTATGCCCAGTATGGCATCAATAAATTTTATTATTTTTAAATTTGCGACCTTTTCCTTATAATTTTTTCTGTAATATACCAGCATTTTTTTTGCAATAATTCCATTCGGTACCATTAAAACAATCCCTGTTATCAAACTTCCCATCACTACGGTGTTGTTGAATTTTGTAAAAGGAACTACGGGAAGATTATATAACCATGTATAAAAGGAATTTAAGAAATCAAAATTTACCAAAACGACATACCCGATTTTATCAAGCAGAGGATCTATAGCCAACCCGATAATTGCAAATAATGCAGCCGCCAGAAAAGCAGAACCCAAATTTACTCTGAATATCATAATAACGATAAATAACAGAGTTTTCATAAATATTCCGGGAACAAGTCCTAAAATAGCTCCCAATGCAAATCCCCATGCTATTTGGTCGGGAGAAATATCCGATTGCAGCAAATTGATGATTTTTTTAAATATTTTTAAAACAAACACTGTAACTCCTAAAAATTAATGTTAATTACCTAGCTAAGATTCTATCATTTTATTTTTTTATAAAAAAGAGTCTTGAATTAATTTTAACATTGCAAATTTTATACGATATACTATAATATAAGAAGTTTTTAAATTTTATTTTTTAACTATCAAATCAGAAATAATTCAATCAGGAGGATAAAAATGAAAAGTACCGTTATTACATTTTTTGTTTTGGGATTAATTGCAGTTTCAACAACTATTGCAGTTTGCGCACAGGCAAATAAAAAAAGCAATGTCTATGTCGCATACGAATGGGATAAATTAGAAGAAGTTATTTTAGGTTCTCCAAAAATGTTGACCGTTCCCGGTTATTATCCTACTGTGGAGTTTGGTTTCAATTATTCCAAAGACAATAAAAAATGGATGGAAGACTACGGAGGAACTCCGATAGAGATAGCCGATAAAGATTTTTACGATAAACTCGTATTTCAGTCCAATAATCTTGAGAAAGTGCTTAAAGAAAACGGAGTTACCGTACACAGACTTGATCCCGATATGCTTTCAAAAGAAGAACTTGATTATATGCAAAATCTTGAAAAAGGATTTAATTTCCTTTATCCCAGAGATCCTGTTTTGGTAATAGGCAATAACGTTATTGAAACATCTTTAAAAATTCCGATGAGAGCAAGAGAAAAATTCATAGTAAGAAAAATATTTAAACCTTTTCTTGAAAGCGACAAAAACATTCAGTATGTAGCAACGCCTTCAGTCTCGCCAAGTTTTAAAAACGAAGAAATTTATATTGAAGGCGGAGATGTTTTGTTAAACGGGAAAGAAATCTATGTCGGTTTTTCAGGAAACGCTACAAGCGTTGAAGGTATAAATTGGCTGCAGCGATATCTTGGCCCGTCTTACAAAGTCCATCAGATAAATATAAAAAATTTTCAGCATCTTGACTGTGTAATGTCGCTTATAAGGCCGGGGCTCGGCATAATAGTAAAAGAAGCTTTTACAGGCGAACTTCCCGATTCTCTGAAAAAATGGGACTTCATTGAAGTTCCTGTTGAAGATGCAAATAATCTGGCGGCAAACATCTTTATTCTTGAAAAAAACAAAGTAATTATTGATGAAAGATATACTTATCTTGAAAATGAACTAAAAAAAAGAGGGGTTACGGTTATAAAAGTTCCTTTTGATGCTCTGTCACAGATGGGCGGAGGATTCAGATGTTCCCATCATCCGATCAGAAGAGTTCCGGTAAAATAATTTTAAATAAAAAAAACTCTGTCTTAATTAATTCTGCATAAGACAGAGTTTTTTATTTAAGTCTTTATTATTTTGTTACTATTGCAGATGTTGAAGAAAGAACTACATCTACTGCCGTTGTTGATGACACAGCCGGAGCTATTGTCTCTGCAACAGTTGTAGGCGCAACAGCTACAGTCTCTGTCGAAACAGCAACATTTTTTTCTATTTTATCAGCCTTTTCTTTCATTTTGCCCTGTGCTTTTTTAGCTTCAGCTTTTGCTTTATTTGCTTCAGCTTTTGCTTTAGCTTCAGCTTTTTTTGCTTCAGCTTTTGCTTTAGCTTCGGTTTTCTTTGCTTCAGCCTTTGCTTTAGCTTCAGCTTTCTTTGCTTCAGCCTTTGCTTTAGCTTCGGCTTTCTTTGCTTCAGCTTTTGCTTTAGCTTCAGCTTTCTTTGCTTCAGCTTTTGCCTTGTTTATTTCTGCCTTTGATTTTTCCTTGCCTTTGCTTCTTACGCTTTCTGCAGTAACACTGGCATTATCAACTTTTTTTTCAATAGTTGTTGCCGCATTTTGTGCTTCCGTTGCGACATTTACATCTTCCGCATAAACAGCCAATGAACAAACCGCCACTGCCAACAAAGCTAAAACTAGGTTCTTTTTCATTTTCACTTCTCCTTAGTTCATAATTTTGTACTTCTAACATCCATTGGGAAGTATTTTGCATCTTTTGAATTCAAATGTCAATCCCGAAATTATCAATTAAAATATAGTATTGAATTATGTATTTAACATTTTGCATAAATATTTGTTATCATAATCTAAATCTAAACTTTATGACAAATTTTTTTAAATTCATCCCTCACTTTATTTTTAACTGCGAATTCGTATATATTTTTTTATTTTGCAGTGTCGTATTTCTAGTTTGTACAGTACTTATACGACATAAAATATTAAGAATAATAACTACTATGTTATTTTCAATATTTTTTGCACTTTTTGTATCCGAATATTTTTTATATTGCATAAATAAAAATGGAAAATGTGCATTAGATACTTTGGAATACAGTAAAAATATAGTCAACGATAGCACTACAAATCTTCTTACTTCAGATGAAGAAAAAACAACGCTGTTTATACCACATACAAATATTAATTTTGATTTTAATGACAAATTTTATAAAAATGGATTCAGATATACCAAAGGAAATAAAAACTCAAAAGAAAGTTATGTTTTTCTGGGATGCTCTTATACTTACGGTGATGCGCTAAATCACAATGAAACTCTACCATATTATTTTTCTAAATTAATGAATTTTCAAAAAAACATATTAAATTGTGGAGTTTGTTCCAGAGGGTCTAATACCGCTTTAAATATTTTAAATTCAAATATAATAGAAAAAACTATTCCTGATACTATAGTTAAACATTTTTTTTACATTCTTATTGATGACCATGTAGAAAGAAACTTCAGATTATTTGCCACATACGCTAATGATATTTGGATATATAAAAACGGAAATTGGAATATTCCATTTTCCCCTTTTATAAAAGTAAGATTATTTTTTGCGAAAAGTTATATATTTAGAAATTCATTTGAAATTTTAATTAATAACAAAAATAAAAACTTTTACAAACATTATTTGTTATATACCATAAAGGAAATGAAAAAAATTATTAAAGAAAAATATCATTCAAAGTTAACAGTCGTTATTTTCCCTGGAAATATCAAAAAATGCGAATCAGATTTTTTATTGCTACCTGAATATTTTAATAATTATAAAGCCTTTGATGGACAACACCCTAGCGCAAAAGCACAAGAAAAGATAGCGACTTTATTATACAATCATATAAACAATCAATAATATCTTTATATTTTTAAGTTTCTGTACTTTAAAACTAAAAACGCAAACACCGCCGCTGAAATTGAACTTACAGTAAATGCAATACCGGTAGAAATCAAAATATTTCCAAGCCCTACTATAGGCGAAACAATGCTTCCTGCCAGAAATCCTGACGCTCCGATTATTGCAGAAGCGGTTCCCGATTGTTTTTTTGCGCTGTTAAGTGCAAATGAAATAGTAACCGGAAATGTAAGCCCCATCATGAAACATAAAATAAATAATAATCCTTCAAAAAAAACTATTGAGCCGTTAATTGCCAGAATACATAAAAGCAAAATACTGCATATTATCATTCCAGTACTGCCTGTTTTTAAACTCTTTTCATAATTTTTAAATCTTGATGATATAGCTGCTCCTGTTCCGATGGCCGCAGCATTTGCGGCAAAAAACAAACTGAACGCGACAGGACTGAATTTATAATGTTCCTGTATAATAAAAGGCGAAGCCGATATATAAGAAAACAAAATAGCCATCGTAAAAAATATCTGCAGAGTATAAAAAACAAATTCTTTGTTTTTTAAAACATTCTTAAACATTTTAATCGTTTTTGAAAGTTTTTCTTTTGATCTTCTGGTTTGTGACAGTGATTCTTTAAATTTTGACGTAACTGACGTAAGTATTATTCCCCAAACAAACAATATTGCAAATATTCCTTTCCATCCTGTAATTCCCACAAGCAAACCGCCGGTAATCGGAGCAACAACCGGAGCCATTCCGTTTATCGCGCCTACTACCGCAAAAGCTTTCGTAAGATTTCTGCCTTTAAATTTATCTGCCGCAACGGAACGGGCTATTACTATTCCTCCGGCCGCGCCGATACCCTGAATAAGCCTTAAAACAACAAAAATTTCTATATTCGGAGCAAAAACACATGCAAAAGTTGAAATTAGAAAAAGAATCATTGCAATTAACAACGGTTTTCGTCTGCCGTATTTATCACTTAAAGGACCGAAAAGCAATTGACCGAAAGCCATTCCGAACATTGAAAACGTAAGCCCCAGCTGAACCATTGAAACGCTTGTTTTAAAATAACCGGTCATAGACGGAAGACTCGGCAGATACATATCCGTAACAAAAGGACCGAAAGCCGTCAGCATGCCAAGCATAATAAAAATAAAAGAGGCTGAATTTCGTTTTTTCATAATATTTTTTAGGATTTTTTCCTTATAGACAAAACTTCTTAATTGAAGGATTTTTTCTATCGCAAGATTATATACTTTTTTTGATTTTACGACAACCATTCCGAAAAAAATACTGCATTGTTTAATACGTTGTTTCAATAATTTCAATTTTTTTGTCTTTATTTACAATAAGCCCGAACATCATTAAAAGGCCTGTAGTTATAACCGCAAAAACTATTATTCCCTCTCCGTAATAACCTATTTTATTTGATTCGGGTATGCTGTAATAAAGA
>Ga0302240_1000089_pt1 | contig 107411 bp, 96 predicted proteins | sample AAG_UR_His_MG_FD_193538 | JGI IMG/M metagenome (GOLD analysis project Ga0302240, IMG submission 193538) | Enriched activated sludge microbial communities from anaerobic digester in WTTP, New Holstein, Wisconsin, United States - AAG_UR_His | ecosystem: Engineered > Bioreactor > Anaerobic >... | reverse complement strand
TGGTTATAACCCCCCTATGGTTTAATTATAGGCCACTTTGATTATCATTATACTCTAAATTTTCTGTCATTTGTCCGGATTCCTTAGTGAATAGACAACAAGGATTTCGAGTTATATAATTAAGTCAGCGTTTTCCAATTTGCCCGAAGGCAGGTGATGTCCCGTGTCAGCACAAGAACAAGCGTCCGCACAAGTGCCGGCCCAAACACCAGGCACAGCCAGCGCCATATCCCGCAACCTGCTTGATGAGTTCTATTTTGATACCCTGCGCAATCAATCTAAGCTTTTGACCAGGTATCAGACCCTGTTGTCAGCCCTGACCCCCGGCTTCACGACCCTTTTGGAGGACCTGTTTTACCTGCTGTATAAAATCGAGCCCATCCTGACACCGCAGCCTTCCGCCGGACGCGCTGTCATCTCCGGGATGCTGTCCACCATGACGCTGAGAAAGCTCAGAGGCCGCACCGCGGGCAGTACCACCGAAAGCTATCTGGCTTTAAAATTGATGGTGGATGAGCTGCTCCTTCATCTCAGGGGCACGGACATCCCAATGCATTTGGAAACCCTGAACAGTGCTTTGGAAGCACTCATAGAGACCAGAAATGCCCTCGAAAACAGCATGGAAGCCAAGCTGGAACTGAACGAGGCAGTAAAGCCGGAAGATGCCGGGCATCTCAACCGCTTAAAATCGCCCATCGGGCTGCCTGAGAACGCATCCCTCAGCGAAGTGGCCAAAGCCTTGGCTGAGTCCCTCAAAGCCCTTTCAGGTGATCAATCGCATGACGCACTGAGGACAGAGAAAGCAAAAGACCAGGCTAAACCTGTCAAGCCAAAAATCTCAGACAAAAAGTCGACAGACCTCGAGTCCAAACTAAAGTCGTCGCTGGCACCTGACCTTTCCTCATTTCTTGAAAAACTCGATATGGCCATGAACAGCGAGCATCAGGTTCAGTCTGAACAGGATGGTGACAGAAGCCTCTCTTCAGAGAAATCAGGGACACCCTCCACAGCGGACGACTTGGCGGATCATCTGGCCAGCGAACTTCAGGCACTTTCCATAAAAATGGACACAGAGGGAACAGCGTCCCCGCCCGACACTCTGACGCCTGCCGGCTTTTCAGTTCAGGAAATGACCCAGGGGGATGTGGATCAAAAGCGGATTGTCGACGGTGCAGGTCTGGGCGCCCCTGTCTCCTCCACCACACTGGGTTATTCGGGAGACGGCCGTTTGGACAGCCGGGGTCAGACCCGTCAAAGCGCCGGCTCTGGAGCGGGCAGCCTGCAGCAGACTCTGGAACGACTGAATGAGCGCATCTCGCGCCTGGAGGGACAGATCGCCGAGGTACTCAGACCCTTGGATGTGAGTCTGGCAATAAACAAGACCATAGACAGCATTGACCGTTTTACCGAAAATCTGAAAGCCTTGGGGGTCAATTCCGACCTGGAAGTGACAGATGATTTCGATCATGTGCTGGAGCTATATAAGGCTCTGGGGGAACCATCGGCTATACGTTTTTTGAATAAAGTGGGAAAAAAGCGTGAGATCGCCAGACGCTCGCAATATCAGAAAAAGCGTAAGATGCAGTATATCATTGATAAAGTGGCCGTTGGCGACCGGTTCGACGCCCTGATCGACGAGGAAATCACCACCCTGTCCATGGAGGTCTTCAGCGACGACTTTTATGACCGATTCCTGAACCGCAGCCTGCTGGTCTACGAAATGGAAGGCCACGCCGCCCGTGACCGGGGGCCCATTATCCTCTGCTACGACGGCTCAGGATCCATGGAAGGCGTCAAAATTGAGGAGACGAAGGCACTGCTGGTCGCGTTCATTGAGGTGGCGCGCATCCAGAAGCGCCGGCTGATCACCCTGCAGTTCGCGTCAAAGACAGAGCCTCTGTACATCCAAGAATTCAATCCCAATCACGTGACCATTGAGGAAATCATGCGCCTGTTGGGACATTTCATCCGGGGCGGCACAGATTTTGAAACGCCGCTGAAAGCGGCTGTTGAGCTGCTCAAGGAGGATCGCTACCGGCATGCGGACATCCTGATGATCACGGACGGCTTCAGCGATATTCGCGCAGACTTCAAGAAAGCGTTCAAAGTGTGGAAATCCGCAATGGCTTTCAAGCTTTACGCCATCATCATACACGGCGAGACCTATGGGGATTATGGGGATCTGGGTGAAATTTCAGACGAAATCCTCGAGATCCGCGACCGGGATCTGTCCAACTGGAACGAAAAAATCAGCGCGCAGCTTTTTGAAAAGATATAGGTTTCAACTACTAAATCACGTGGGGGGATTTGGAATGGCCATAGAGTATCGCGACAGGCAAAGAGCCGAGCTCGAGACCGGATTATCCGAGAGTCTGGAGCAATTCAGCGGGAAGCTGAGAGGGATCCGCGACTTTCTGAACCACAAGTATTATGAGGTGGACACCTTTGTAGAGTGTATTCTGCTCTCCATGATCTCAAGAACCAACATGATTGCCCTTGGGCCTCCGGGGATCGCGAAATCTGCGATCCTCAGGGAAATTGTCAACGTCATTGACTTTGATGTCTTTGAAGGCACACCTTATTTTCACATTCAGATGGGTACGGACATCAGTCCGAACAATATCCTGGGCGCGCCTGACATTGAATATTACAAGCGTCACGGCATCATCAAACGGGCGTATCAGGGATTTTTGCCGGATGCCGCGATTGCCTTCTTTTCTGAATTCTACCGGATCAGCGACCAGGTGGCCAACTCCGGCATCCTGACCATCTTGAATGAGGGTGAATTCAAAAACGGCACGGATACCGTCAAGACGAACCTGAGATTTTTCATGGCGGACACTAACTTCTTCCCGAAGCAGCCGGATGATCTGGACGCGGATGAGACGGATTACCGCCTTCAGGCCCTCCATGACCGTTTTCTCTCCAGGGTGCTGGTCTCTCCCCTTCAGGATGATGACAACAAAGTCCGCATGATCCTGATGGACGATCACGACAGCACGGACATCAAGCTGAGCCTGAACGATCTGATCTGGATCCAGGATCATCTGGAGCTGGTGGCGCTCCCTGAAGCGATTGCCCGCGCCATGGTGGAGATCTCCAATACCCTCACCAAAAAATATAAACTCTTTATCTCCCCGCGCCGCCTCAAGATGTCGAGAAATCTGATCCGTGCCAGCGCGCTGCTCAGCGGTCGCCTGACCTGCCGGATGGAGGACCTGATGGCCCTTCAATTTTCGTTCTGGCAGAAGGAAGAAGACATTCAGAAGGTGCGGGATTTGATTCTGGACACCATATGCATCCCTGAAGCCGATGGCCGCAAGTTCGACAAAATGGCCCTCAGTATTCTGCAGGAGCTGCAGTCGAACATTGACAACACCCACAACCTCCCGACCTTCAACCCGGAAAAGCTCTACCGCCAGGCCGTCAGCGACCTGACCAAGCTCCTGGAAATGATCTTGAAAAAATATCCTGTCCCAGAGGAGCACACGGCTGTGGAAAAGGCTTTCCGCCAGGTTGAAGCTGAAATTCGAAAGCTGCAGCTGGAAGCGTGAGGGAGGTGAGGAAGGCGGTGTCAAACACCGCCTTCCTTCCAATCAAAGAGAGACGCTTCAGCCCGAAGCGTCTCTCTTTTCATTTAAATCAGTCCCAAACTCCTTAGCCCAAAGATCCACAGGAAAATCGTCACAACGGACAGCGCTGAGCCAAAGACCACCAACTGCCCCGCCAGGACATCATCCGCGTCCATCTGCTGGGCCATGGTGAAGGTGGACACCGCTGCAGGCGCGGCGTACATGACCATCAAAGTCACGAGTTCCGGACCGGTGAACCCCATCCTGACACACACGGGCACCAAAATGCCCGGGATCACCACCAGCTTAGAAAACACGCCGTAGACAATATACTTGGTGTTGTCCTTCACAGCGCTGAAGTTAAAGGAGCCGCCCAGCGCCAATATAGCCAGAGGCGTTGCCGCTTTTGCCAGATCGCCGACCGTCTTCTCCACCGGCACAGGCAGGGTCAGACCCACCCGCATGGCTATAATTCCGGCCAGCGAACCAATAATCAGCGGATTTTTGAAAACGTCCAAAATCAGCTTCCCGGGGCTGATTTTTTTGTTTCGGAAGACCGACAGGACAATGACACTCAGGGCGTTGAAAATAGGCACCACGGTCCCAACGACAATGGCAGTGATGCCCGCCCTTTCTGCGCCATAGATGGAGGCGACAATAGGCAGGCTGAAGATGATGGAATTGCTGCGGCCTATGCCCTGAATCAGGGTGGCGCGCCTGCGGTTATCCTTCACAAACAACACAGTGACCACCGTAAAAACACCAAAAATGACAACGGCGGAGACCGCTGCTAACAGGATCACGCGGGTATCGAAATGGCCATTTGGATCTGTCTGGTAGATATTGTTAAAGACCAGCGCCGGCAACAATGCCTTGAACGCAAGGCTGTTCAGGACTTTCAGTGATTTTGGATCAAACATGCCAAGATGCTTCAAGCCATAGCCAAGAGACATGAGCAGAAAAAGCGGCAGGATGATGTTGAGCGAGAAGATGAAATTCTGCATGGTGTGAGCGTCCTCCCGGAATGACTTTTGTCGTTTGGATCAGTTTTTGGCCGATGGTGGCCTGAAAGGGGCCATGAGTGGGTGTCATACGACCATCGGCAAAAACGCTCTGTCTTTGCTTGCTTCGTTTACAAATGGCGCTCCAGGCCCCCGCGCACATCCGCCATCATGGCCGGGGCGTCGTGACCGGGATAGAGCATCCAGTCATCCGCCCATTCCCGCAGGGCTTTTCGGATCGAGGCTTTCATCTGGGCGTCGCTGCCGCTGTAGAGGTCGGTGCGGCCCACGTCATCGCTGAAAATAGTGTCTCCCGTAAACATCACAGGGGCATTTTCGAGCTTCAGGCAAATGCTGCCGGCAGTGTGCCCCGGCGTGTGAAGGACCAGCAGCGCCTGGCTGCCAAAGGGAATCCTCAGCCCGTCTTCCAGACCGACATCCGCCGCAAGCCGCAGATCGCGCTCGCCCGAGTGATTGTAGTAAGGCGTCGCGAGCAGCTTCGCCTCTGCCCTATGGGCCATCAGGGGGCAATCGTACTGCTTTCGCAGCGCTGCCGCGGCGCCAATATGATCCCAATGTCCATGGGTGAGAATGATGCCTATGGGTTTTAAACCCTTCTCATACACCACTTTGATTATCTTTTTCTTCTCGTCGCCAGGATCCAGGATCAGCGCTTCTCTCGTCTCTTCATCATAGACGAGGTAGGCGTTGGTCTGGTGGGACCCAAGGGCGCGCTGCCACAAACCGTAAGTCATATTACTCTCCTGTCAGGTACTTCAGATAAGGCGAATTGAGCGGCAGCAGCAGCACCGTTTCGCCGTTGATGGTCGTCTTGTAGGAGGTCAGCGTCCGGTAGAGATTGAAGAATTCCGGATCTTTGCTGTAGGCGTCGTTGTAAAGTCGGGCGGCTTCCTTTTCGCCTTCAGCCTGAATGGTCTTGGCATCCGCCTCTGCTCTGGACAGCATCTCTGACACTTCTCGGTCCGTCTCAGCCCGGATCTTCAGCGCTTCGGCATCGCCCTGGGACAGGTACTGCTGCGCGGTACTTTCGCGCTCGGAGATCATGCGCAGGAAGACAGATTCTTCATTGGCAGCAGGAAGATCCGCGCGCTTCATCTTGATATCAATCAGTTCGATGCCGCTTTCGTTTTTCACGAGGGTATCGTTGACCTGTCCCTTGACAGTGGTGTCAATGCCGCCTCGGGCGCTGACGCGGTCTTTGATGATATCGACATAATTCATTTTGCCAAGCTCCGTGCGGATGCTGGAGTAAACGATATCACCCAGACGACTTTCCGCCGCGCTAAGGGTTCTCAGAGACTCGATCATCTGGATAGGGTCGGTGATCTTCCATAGGCTATAGTAGTCGACCATGATGCGCTTTTTGTCCAGGGTGTTGATCTCAGCCGGCGGCACATCATAAACCAGGGTGTACTTTGGCAGTCGGGTGATGGTTTGGACAAATGGGGTCTTGAACTTGAGTCCCGGCGAGTCGATGACTCTCACAATTTCGCCGAACTGCCGGACAATCACATACTCGTTGGCTTTGACAATAAAGAGGTTGCTTTGCACGAAGACCGCAAGGATGACGACGAAGATGACCAGCGGAATGATCTTCGAAAAAGAGCGGTTAGCGGGACGTGGTTTTGGGCTGTCGGTGCTGGTGCTGTGACCATCGGCAGCTGTATGAGGTCTTTGGGCTTTGTTGGCGGCCATACCCTTCTTGATCTCGTCGATTATGACCTGAATGACGTTGTCGAGCTTACTCATTAGCCTCACCGCCTTTCTTCAGCTGATCCAGCGGAAGGTAGTTGACGGTGTTGCCGCCGCCCTCCTGCATGATGTAGATTTGAACGTCCGGCAGGATCTGCTCGAGGGTCTCGATGATCAGGCGGTCGCGGGTAATAGTCTTATTGGTCACGTATTCGGAGTAGATGGCGTTGAACTGGGCGACATCACCCCGGGCCTTCTCTATGCGGGCGACCTTATCCCCTTCCGCGCGGCTGATGAGAGCGGCCTTCTGGCCTTCAGCGGTATTGATCTTCTCATTGCGGTAGCGGTTGGCCTGATTGATTTTTGTGATGCGCTCCTCACGGGCGGAAGCGACTTTTTTGAAAGCGTCACTGACCTGCTCGTTCGGGAGGTCGACGTCCTGGAGGTTGACATTGCGGATGGCGACGCCAATCTCATAGTTCTCCACCAGGGACACAAGGGTGTCTCTCGTGTCGTTCATGATGCGGGTACGGCCGTCTGTCAGAGCGTCATCCACCACGGAGCTGCCTATGACGCCGCGCAGGGCACTGGAGGTGGCGTTCATCAGGATCTTGACAGGATCTTCGGTATTGTAAAGGAAAGCGATGGGATCGACGATCTGCCACTGAACTTCCAGATCCGCCAGGATGATATTCTCATCTCCGGTGATCATTTTGGCGTCCTTCTCCTGCAGGGTCGTGCCATCCTGGCTTTCTTCATAGCCAAAGGTCAGGGAGAAGGTTTCTCTGGAGAGCTTGCGAACGTTCTGGATGGGATACGGGAGCTTGAATCTGAGCCCCGGCTGAACCAGATTGGTGTCCGGCTTGCCAAAGGTCTCAAGGACGGCGTACTCCGTCTGGTCCACTGTGTAGAAGCTGGTGCCGCCGAGCCAGATTATTACCGCTGCGACTAGGATTAGAGCAAAAAACGTGGGCGTTCGTTTGGTCATCATAGGCCTCCTGATTGATAGAGTGTGATGTGCTTGAGTGCAATAAGTACAGTGAGGGTTCATTTACAAGTGCGGTCGTTTGTGACAGTCCTTTAGCAGAGAATTGAAACAGACTGCTGCTGCAGAACACACATCACTTCAATTCTGAAGGTTTTTTAGGCTTTAGTCAATTGAACATGAAAAAATTTTTCTGTGGTCACACCTCTGCATGGCGATTCTTTCATCCTTGAGCCTTAATTGCGACACTGCCTGGCAGTTGAGTAAAAATTTCTGAAAACACCATTGATTTTATTACTAATTTGTAGTATATTTATGTTAGGTGATAATACTTCTCAACCTAAAGGAGTTTTTAATTTGATCAGAAAAATCAATCATCAGCAAATGGGGCGCAGCAACCGCGGCTGGCTTCGCAGCCTGTTTCACTTTTCCTTCGCTGAGTACTATAATCCTGACAACATGAATTTTGGGGTCCTCAGGGTCCTAAACGATGACCTGGTGGCTTCCATGACTGGCTTTGACACTCACCCACACCGGGACATGGAGATCATCTCCTATGTCGTTGACGGCGCATTGACGCACGGGGACAGCATGGGCAACAAAAGCACGATCCGCCGTGGCCAGGTTCAGTATATGAGCGCCGGAACCGGCGTTGCCCACAGTGAGCACAATCTGGGCGATGAAGAGCTCCGCTTCCTTCAAATCTGGATCCTGCCGGATCAAAAGCGCCATACCCCCGCATATGGAGATGTCAAGCTGGACTGGAACCTGCGCAGCGGCAAATGGCTCCACTTCGCGTCACCTGTGGGCGGCGGCGCACCCGTTGAACTCCATCAGGATGCTAATTTCTATGCGGTGGAGCTGACAGGCGGACAACGCATTGATTTTGAAGTCAAAGAAGGCCGTCAAGCCTATTTAGTGCTGATAGAAGGCAGTGTACTGATCAACGGACTCAGGCTGGAGACCAGGGATGGACTTGAAAGTGTTGAGGAATCCCTGTCCATTCACGTCGATCAGCCGGATCAAACCGCCCACCTTCTCGTCATAGAGATGGCGAAAGGGTAAATTTTTATTTGGGGGACGCGGACGGGTTTCAACTTGGGGGACGGTAATATTTCTGTAATAAAACAAAGCTAAATTGAAATCCAAGAACTTTGATTGACCCCTTTTTCCAGTTCGGCTATGATTGGGCTAGAACACATTGGAGAAAGGGGTCTATTTCATGCAGTCGATCCTATCAGAATTCATATCGGGCTTTCTGCCCGGCTTATATTGGTTGTGGGTGATCCTGTATTTCGAAATCACCCTTCGACTTGCAACTGTAAAGAGCCTCAGAATTTTTGGCTTCGGCAGCCTCTTTCTCTGGTCAGCCCTCTACGCCTGTGTGTTGATGCTCATATCGTCGCTTTTCTCAGGCAGCCTTTCAACGGTTTTAACCACGGCTTTGACCCTGATCCTGTTCTTCCTCTTCGCTTCCCAGCTGGTCTACTACAAAATCTTCAAAATGTTTTACACCCTGTATTCCATGGGTAACGCCGGCCAAGTTCTGGATTTTGTCAAAGATATTGTCGCTTATGTCGCCTCCAGTCTCCAGTGGATCCTGGTCCTTCTCCTGCCTCCGGTGGTATATTTCTTAATTCCTGCGAAACAATTATTCAGCCAGGGGCGACTGAGCCAGGCGGGCTCGACAGTGGCTCTCATCATGATCACCCTGGCTATTGCCATCCTTTTATTTACAATAGCCAAATACCGAATTCACAAGGGGCGCAGCATCCTGGGTTCCCCTTACGAAGCTTACCACAAAAGCATGGACCCTACGGTAACCCTTCGCCATTTCGGCCTGCTCACCACCATGCGCCTCGATTTCCAGCGCTCCATACTCGGCATGAAGTCCATGATTTACGACGACAAACAGATGAAAGCCTCCCTCCCAAACGGAATCGGAGACACAGACCCTTGGCCGCCCTCCAGTTACAATGCTTTGCCGATGGTCCTCTCAACCACAACCACAAAGCAGAAAGACAACGCGGCTGTCACACAACTGAAAGACCTTCACAACTGGCTCAGTGCCCAGCACCCAACCCCCAAAAACGCCTACACTGGTCTTTTCAAGGGCTGCAATCTGATTGTCCTCACCGCCGAAAGCATGTCGCCTTACTCCATCCACAAAGAACTGACCCCGACCCTGTATAAAATGGTCCATAACGGTTTCCATTTTACTGAATTTTACAATCCTATATGGGGCGTCAGCACCTCTGACGGCGAATATGTCGCCTGTACCGGTCTACTTCCCAAAAGCGGCGTGTGGAGCTTCATTGAGTCCGCCGGCAAAAACATGACCATGACCCTTGGCAACCAGCTTCGCCCCTTGGGGTACACGACGACCGCCTATCACAACCACCGCTACAGTTACTATAAACGCCACCTCTCCCACCCCAACATGGGCTATACCTACTATGGCCTGGGAAACGGCCTGAACGTCACCCCCGTCTGGCCTGAGTCCGACCTGGAAATGATGCAGCTCACGGTTCCTCAGTACATAGACAAAGAACCCTTTCACACCTATTATATGACCGTCAGCGGCCATATGCGCTACAGCTTCAGCGGCAACGCCATGGCCTCCAAGAATCGCGCCGCAGTGGAACACCTGAACCTCAGCGAAGAGGCTAAAGCCTATCTCGCCACCCAGGTTGAACTCGACCGCGCCATGGCCTCACTTCTTGAGCAGCTTGAAGCCGCCGGCGTTTCCGACAGAACCCTGATCGCCATGAGCGCCGACCACTACCCTTATGGCCTGTCCGATGCTGCCCTCGATGAGCTCGCCGGCCACAAAGTCGACCGCAGCTTCGAGCTCTACCGCAGCCCGTTTGTTTTGTACTGCCCGGGAAGCAGCCGGGGTCAGACCCCGGTTGTCATAAACACCCCCTGCTCCAGCCTGGACATCCTCCCCACCCTCTGCAATCTCATGGGTCTGGCGTACGACTCGCGCCTCCTCATGGGCCGCGACATCTTCTCGGACAGCGAGCCTCTAGTGATGTTCCTCAACAAGAGCTTCATCACCCGCCATGGCCGCTATGACGCCCTTAAAAAATGTTTTTTGCCGATGGTCACCGACCCCACCCCTATCCCCACCTCAGATTACATTCGCGAGGTCACCGAGACTATAGAAGAGAAATTTCTGGCCTCCGCACGCATTCTGGATCTGGATTATTATGGTCACCTGGACCTCACTTCAAAAGAGACAAGATAACTCAGTCCTCGACCCCAAAACTTCTCCAGATCCAGTATCACCCTGTTGCCCCAGCTCGAGACAATCAAGAATTCTCTGCCACTTCGCTTCTCCGTCTCAACCCCTGTAATCACCACCCAGTGCCATTGAAACCGGTCTGTGGTAAAAATACGCCCTGATACTACACTTTGATAGTCCACCTGTCTGAGCCCGGGATTGTTAAAGTTAAGCATGGCAATAGGAACGCCCTTTTCAACCTGTTCCAGAATAAAAGCTTTAGCCTGGCTCAAGCTGAGTCTTTGACGGGCAGGCCAACGAACAGAGCCGCCAAGCGGCCAGACAGGTCGCAGCCCGACATTCTGCTTTTGGGCCAGCGCCACAACAGCGCTGGCAAATCGAACTGGGCTATGAATTCCAAGCGAATCCGGCAGTCGAAGAATCGAGCGTCGCCCAACGCGTCCTTTTTGAAACCGGGTCATCGACTTCCAGGGCGGAACAAGCGGGGTCAGACCCGCATAGACCTGGTGCATGTGCGCCAGATAGTCCGCCATGTCCAAGCGTCTGCTGTCAAGAACCGGCCCGGCGCTACCAACAGCACCATCCGCGCCAAGGACGACCCCGAAATAAGCCAGGATGTTGGCTGCCGCCACGGTCCCGCAGCCGCCTGCCCGTCCGTTCTCCGACTCAAACCAGGATTGATCGCCGCCATAATAGGAAATCGTGGAGCCATTTGTACTACGCGCTTCAAGGCGAATGAATTCGGCCAGTGCCTCTTTTGAGTATTCCAGCATGACGGCTGCCTCCTCTTCAAAGCAAAGTCGGTGTCAAGCGGCGTAGAGCCGCCGACACCGACTTCCTTGTTTTTGACTCTAGAATCAATAAAGCACAAACGTCGTCACCGCCGGGCTCGGATCCCATCCATCCATGGTCAGTTTGACGCTCTGAAGAGTGTCGACGTTGACCCCGACCACCGTCAAAACGCCGCTTGAGCCGATAGTCCCGACACCATAGCCATTGAACAGAACCATAGCGCCAGCTCTGCCGGTCACCCTGACGTTGGCATCCGCGCCAGAAATCTTTGAAACCGCGACACTTGGCGCCGCCAGAGCCGACTTCGACACCGTTAAAGTCAGCGCGGCTTTCGCCGTTGTCCCGGACACCGTCCCGGTGCTGATTTTCGTGCCCGCGGTGGCGGTATCCAGCACCGAAGGATTCCAGATGACCGCAACACTTTTTGTAGTTTTGTCACTCATCACAGCGACCACCGTCGCCGGCAGGTTATACCCCTCGCCCTGCCTGATACTTGCCTCGACGGGACGCAGCGACTGAATCGTCACCGGTGCAGGCTTAGGAGCAGGTTTAGGTGCCGGTTTGGCCTCAGGCTTTGGTGCAGGCGCAGGCGCCGGAGCCGGTGCTGGTGCTGGCGCTGGTGCAGGTGCGGGCTCGGGTGAAGGCGCAGACGCCGTTGCCTGTCCAGGCACCTGTGTCGTCTCTCCGCCCGGATTTTGCGCCCCCGTCGGCGGCCCAATGGCAGGGACACCGTCCTTAATTGCCACTTGATCACTGATGATCAGCGTCAGGGTCACTTCCCCATCATACCCTTCAATTGTCCCAATACTGCCGCGCACCCCATTTTCTGAGGTGTCGATGACCCGCGGCGTCCACCTGATGGGGACTTGGGTCTCGGAACCATCGGCTAATACTGCTTTTATCATTTTAGGAAGCTCAAAGCTGGTATTTTGAAGCACCTCATACGACAGATTTTCCACGCGTACTATAGGCGGCAAGCCGGTGTCGTCAAAAAACAGCCGTGCCACGGCAAAGGTCTGCCCAGCCGACCCCTGAATGCGCCCAATCCGAGCCGTTCGCATCATATCATACTCAGGCGCGTCGACGTGACCAATCAGGAAATTGAGCTGATCCGGCGCGTTTTCTTCATAACTGAAGGCCAGCTTCAGATCGCCGGCAGTCTCCCCAGACTCCTCAGATGAAGACGAAAACGCCGCCTTCACACCATCCTCGACCACATAGAGTCTACCCTCCTGCACAAAGAGATCCAGTGTCCCGCGGGCCGGATCCGGGACTTGCTTCATGAGGGTCACAGCCTTTGCCTCGGCAAGCCGACTTTCAATGAAATCCGCAGGCGCTCTCACTTGGGCAATAGGATCCATTTCCTGTTTCGAAAAAAGCATAGCCCTAAATCCAAACACATCTAGATAGAGCAGCGTAACGAACAGCACCCCTAAAACGCCAATCAGGGGAAGCCAGCGTCGTACTCGCACCTTCACTGGCAGCTTTTCAGGGACCGCCTTCGCGCCTTCACTTTTGCCTGGGCTGGATTTAGCCGGATTCGATTTTGGGGGCTGGGTGCTTGCCTGCTTAGTTCCGCTGTTTGAATTAAACACGGCGATTCCTCCTGCTTCAATGATGGCTGCACATTCTTATACTGATTTATTCATACCCAAAGGAAATTGGTGTCAGACACCCCCTTCCTCATTTCAGGCGGAAAATTACATCCAAAAATGGAAGAAAGGGGTCTCAGCAGCTTCCGTCTGCGGATCCCCCTTTAATACTTTCCCTAAGTCGTTATACCCGTAAAAATATGAATCGCGTCACGCAGAAATGCCGCTGCGCCCTCGCCGCACTTGTCATCATAAAACGCAGTGAAGCGCTCATCCTCCACATACATAGTGGCCAGCCCCGCATGCGCCACCCCCGTATAGGTCGGCCAGTAGCTGCACAGCCAGCGCTTGTGCATCTTTGCAACCTCCTGGGCCAGCGCGCCGCCGGGCTCTCCTGTGGCCATAGCCTCCGCCAGCTTCACCAGAATAGCCTCGCTCAGGGCCTGCGCCTCGTTGTACTCCGCCTCGGACATACCTTGAAGCTTTTTATTGGAAGCCTCCACCGTCTCTTTCCCATACTTGGCGCGAACCTCTTCTCCATAACGCGCTTCATTGCGCTCGATCATAGTCTTCTTGAAACCCTCAAACTTCTCTTTGTCCGACATCTCCAGTCTCCCTTCCTGATAGGCAATAGTCTTCTCAACGTTGGCAATCAGCGCGTCCAGCTGCCGGCGCCGCTCCAGGAGCGCTTTGTGATGGGCTTCCAGCGCACTCTTCGGATCGAAGTCCGGCCGCTCCAGCACCTCCTTGATGCGGTCCAGTTCAAGCCCCAGCTCCCTGTAAAACAAGATCTGCTGCAGCCGGTCCACCTGCGCCGCCCCGTAAATCCGGTAGCCGGTACTGCTCAGCCTCAGCGGCTTCAGCAGCCCCATCTCATCGTAATATCTCAGCGTTCTCGAACTCACCCCTGCCAGCCTCGCCAGATTTTGTATCGTCATTTCCATAGACATTCCCCCAAAAGTCCCATCAGTATTTTTACCGCCGCCGGACTTATCCCGCTCGTTTATGTCTTGATTATAAAGGTTGACGTAGCGTCAACGTCAAGCGTTTAAGAAACTTTTTCAAAATATTTTTCTGCCGATGGTCACCCATCCCCCCACCCCACACTCCCCTGGCTTTTGATCCGGCGGTCGGTGTGATATAATGTTGGGTGCTGGAACCATCGGCAAAAAAACGCACTTTAAATTTTGTACCTTTACCCGGTTCCAGCCAAAACCACCTCAAAGGAGCGAATGTCGTGAACGCAAACTATTTATGGACCACGATTACCGTCAAAAGCATTGAAACCTCTCTGTCTTTCTATAGGGACCTGCTGGGACTGACGGTCGAACGGCGCTTCATGCCCTACCCCGCCCTCGAGCTGTGCTTCCTGACGGACGGCAATGGCATTCAGGTCGAGCTCCTTGAGCACAAGCCAGCAACTGACGCGGTCACAGCACCGGCAAACCTTTCGCTGGGCTTTCGCGTCGCAGATCTCGACGAAGCCTTGAACATCTGCAAAGACCGGGGCATCGAGATCGTCAATGGACCATTTGAAGGCGCCGGCGTCAAATTCTTCTTTGTCAAAGATCCGGACGGCGTCAATGTGCAGTTCGTTCAAAAGTAGACATTATCACAACTAACAGGAGGTACCCGTGAAAACCACTTTTTCAACTTTAGGCGTTTCGACAGTGTTGCTTGACGCCCTCACCGCTCAGGGCATTCAGAACCCTACGCCCATTCAGGCCATGGCGATTCCGGAAATCGCGGCAGGGAGAGACCTGATTGGCGAAGCCCAGACCGGCACTGGAAAAACCCTGGCATTTTTGCTGCCCATCTTCGAAAAGGTGGATCCGGCGCTTCCAAAGGTCCAGGCGCTGATCCTGACACCAACCCGCGAACTCGCTATTCAGATCACTGCCGAGGCCAGAAAGTTGGCGGCCTACGCGCCGCTTCACCTATTGGCGGCCTACGGCGGTCAGGATATCCAAGGGCAAATCAAGAAGCTCCAGGGCTCAGCGCAGATCGTCATAGGCACACCCGGCAGGCTATTGGATCATCTGCGCAGGGGCACACTGCATTTTGACGATCTGAAAGTCCTCGTCCTGGACGAAGCGGATCAGATGCTCCACATTGGTTTCCAAAATGAAGTGGAGATGATTCTCAAGCGCACGCCGGCCAGACGCCAAACCCTGTGCTTTTCGGCGACCATGCCTGCCGGAGTCAGGAAATTGACTCACAAATACCTGAAGGATCCGGTTCACGTAGCCGTTCCGGCACCGACGGTGACGCTTAAGGACATCGAACAATTCGTGGTCGAGACTACGGATCGTCAGAAGCGTCACGACCTGTTCGCCGTCCTTAAAAAAGAACGCCCCTTCATGGGCATCTTGTTCTGCAGGACGAAATACAGGGCGGATGCCCTCTTCGCTGCCATGTCCCAGGAGGGCTTCATCTGTGAGCTCCTCCACGGCGACCTCACCCAGGCCAAGCGCGAAAAGGTCATGAAAGCTTTTCGCAAGATGGAATTTCAGTTCCTGATCGCCACCGACGTTGCCGCCCGAGGCCTCGACATTGAGGGGATCACCCACGTCTTCAACTACGACATCCCCGCGGATGCAGAGAGTTATATTCACCGTATAGGCAGAACCGGCCGTGCTGGTGAGAAAGGCCGCGCCTTCACCTTCGTCGCGCCAAAGGACAAGCCCGAACAGCGCGTCATTGAGGACGGCATCCAGCTGCGCCTCACGCATTATAGCTTCGACCGCCCAGCGGTTAAACACACCGCACCAGAACCCAAAGCCCAGCCGATGGAGTCAAAGTCCGCACGCCGCCAGCAAAATATTGCAAAGAGCAAAATGCGTGCTAAAACAAAAAGAAGATAGAATGGCAGGATAATAGCACAATATTATTGAAAAAGCCATAGATTGGGAAGCTGGTGTCATTGGGCGTAAGCCGCATACACTATCTTTCCGTCCTAGGGCTTTTTCCCTTTTGAAAGCAAAAGGAAGTGCAAGCGCCATGCTTTCACTTCCCATTGCGTTGTTATTTATCTAACCTATCTATGTCCTAGGACCAGCTCTGGCACCAAAATCAACTGAGTGCCTGTCACTCAATTCAACTCAGTGTCAGACCCCAACACAGAATCTTCTTTCGGGATCCCATATTTGAACAAAACTGCGACCATCCCCAGCATGATCAATCCCTTCACAACAGAGCTTCCGGAAATGGACCACCAAATGCCGTCGAGCCCCAGAATTGCCGCAGCAGACAACAGGTAGGCAAACGGAACGCGAAGTCCGGTAAAGACTATACCGAGGACTGCAGGGTAAAGCGGCTTGTTTAGTGCGTTAAAGCAGCCAGAGAATGTCATTTCTATACACATAAACACCTGAGAGAGCGACAGTATTTTGAGATATCGAACGCCAATCTCCACCGTCGTAACCTCACTTACAAAAATTCTCATCAGGGGCTCACTGAAAAAATACAACAAAGCAGAAGTTCCTATCCCAAACACAATCATGATTTGCCCCGCTTCAATTGTGCCCTTCCGAACCCGTTCAAACTGTCCGGCCCCAAAATTCTGACCAACGAACGCACTGAGCGCCGCAGCGAAGCCCTGCGCCGTCATATAAGTGATTGACTCAATCTGAACGCCAATTTTTTGAGCGGCTATCGCATCCGCGCCAAAGGACGCAATGACTTTGGCTATCAATATTGAAAAAGTATTAAACAGGCAGCGCTGGAAAGATACCGGCAGTCCTAACGCCAGCATGGATTTTACGGTTTCCAGAGAAAATGGCTGTCTCAATGAAAACACCTTGAATAACCTGCCATGCAGGAGCATATAGAGGAGAATGACCGTCACCAGCATTTGGGACAACACCGTTGCTAACGCCGCACCACCTACACCCAAACCCAGTACAAATATAAAAATGGGATCAAGGACTATATTTGTTAGAATTCCGATTGAGTTGACTTTAAAGGGAAGTCGGCTTTGGCCTGCCCCATTGAACATAGACGCAATGACGAGATTCAAAAATGAAAACAGCATACCACCGGCCATGATCCCCAGATAAGACCTGGCATTTCGTTCAACGTCAAAATTGTTGAGATCAAAAAATCCTATCAAAGGCCCCTTTGCCAGAGTCAAAAACACACCATAAGCGATACCAAAGACCACAGCTAAATATAATGCCATCCCTGCAATTTGCTTTGCATAGTCTTGCTTCCCCGCACCCAGGCTCTGAGCGATTTTCACTTCGGTGCCCACTTGCACCATGGTGATGATAGAGAGTCCAAACCACACAAAAAAGCCCGCTGTGCCTATGGCTGCCACAGCATCACTTCCCAAACGGCCAATCCAGATCATATCGACTATTTGGTTAGCCATTTGGAGAAAGGCTGTCCCCATAATTGGCAGCGCTAATGTGACCAGCGCCTTTGTTATACTGCCGCGTAATAAATAGTGTGGATTCACGGTGTGGTCTCCTTTTGGTTATGACCTGTATGGACATGGTCACGGCTCTCAGGCCTCTATGCAGAAGTCCTTGTGACCCTGACAGGTCAGACAGCACGGAACTAACTTCGGCACCTTTAGTTGATTCAACACACTAATTCTATCCGAAAAATTTGGACGTGAAAAGATGTTTTTGGTTATAAATCACTTCCTGACCAGTGGCCTTTCATCTTCTAATCCACACACCAACTGCAGCGTAACCCCCCCACTTTTTGCCTCAGCGGACCCTCTTAAAACATGACCACAAATTGAAGTCTGCCACAAGCTCTTGAATTCACAACGACTCAGCCAACTAATTATTTTTTATAAAATTTTCAGACAAATTATCTAAATATTCTTGACATGTCTCTCTCCAGTACCTATAATGAGAACAATATCTTAAAAGGTGTTGACGGAGTTAAAGGTATCCCCCGTGTTCCAAGAGAGTCGCTACCGGTGTGAATGCGACATCACGGCATACTCATGCTCGCTCTCGAACCGCCTGTTCGAACAGGATTAAGCAGTCTGGCCTTTCTTACGGCTCGAACCGCTGAAGTCCCGAGTAGGTCAGGCCGCGTGCTCGCGTTACAGGGCAATGGTTCTGTCATTGACACTGACACGACCAGATCGAGTGATGTCCAGAGACTGGGCATACATAGAGTGGTACCGCGGAGTAAACTTCGCCTCTAACAAACAGAGGCGGAGTTTTTTTTTATTACCCACACCCCTTATGTCACACCAGAAACGAAAGGAGCTAGATGTAAAGTGAGAGTAGCGGACATTATCATTAAGGCATTTGAAATGCAAGGCATCACAACAATCTTTGGTTATCCCGGCGGTGCAAATCTGCCGCTTTACGATGCACTAAGACTAAATCAAAATGTCAAGCATGTCCTTGTTCGCAATGAGCAGGCAGCAGCGCATGCAGCAAATGGCTATGCCCGCGCAAACAAAAAGATTGGCGCTTGCATGGCGACTTCGGGACCGGGCGCAACTAACCTTATTACCGGAATTGCGACCGCTTATATGGACTCCATCCCTATGATCATCATTACCGGCCAGGTTAAATCTGACCTCATAGGCAAAGATGTCTTCCAGGAAGCGGATATTGTCGGTGCAACAGAATCCTTTACAAAGCATAATTATTTAGTCAAGAATCCTAACGAAATCCCCAGGGTTTTGGCTGAAGCCTTTTATATTGCCACTACAGGACGACCCGGTCCAGTCCTGATCGACATCCCGCGTGATGTTCTGGAGGCACGCATTCCATTTTCAACGCTTCCGAATGTCTCTATCCCGGGTTATAATCCAACGACAGAAGGCCACGCCGGTCAAATCAAGCGCGCGCTGCAGAAACTGAATGCAGCCAAGCGCCCCATCATATTTGCAGGCGGCGGCGTCATAGCTGCAAAAGCAACCCAGGAGCTTCAGGCCTTCGCGAACGCAGCACGCATCCCGGTCATCAACACCCTGATGGGACTCGGCTCCTTCCCTATGGATTCCCCACTCTTCATTGGGATGGTTGGTTATCACGGTCAGGATTATGCCATGGAAATCATAAGCAAAGCTGATTTTGTCCTGATCGCCGGTTCCAGAATGTCTGACAGGGCAACGCTCAACTTTAAAGCGTTGAGTCCTCAGGCGGACGTCGTTCACATTGACATTGATCCGGCCGAAATAGGAAAAATCTTCAACCATCAGATTCCGATGGTCGGCGATTTGAAACTGATCCTCAAGAAACTGGTCGAAAAGATCACACCGCTGGAGACCGAGGGCTGGCTGGAAGAAATTGCCCAGATCAAGCCAAAAAATGATCCTGTTGTTGCCAACGACTCAAAAACCGTAAGTCCAAAGATTGCGCTGCGCGTCCTTTCCGACAAACTGGACAATGATGCCATTCTCGTCGCGGATGTCGGCCAGAATCAAATCATCGCCGCGCGCAACTTCCCATACAATGGCAATAGAATGTATCTGACGTCAGGCGGTCTTGGCACAATGGGCTACAGCTTGCCGGCGGCTATTGGCGCAACTTATGGCGCGCCTGACAAACAAGTTGTCAGCGTGGTCGGGGACGGCGGCATTCAGATGCTGATCGCTGAACTCGGTACCTTAAAGCAATCCGGTCACAAAATGATGGTTATGCTGTTTAACAACCATCGGCTGGGGATGGTTAGAGAACTTCAGGATACACAGTTTAACAGCAATTACTATTCAGTGGACTGGGAATTCACCCCGGACTTTGTGAAAATCGCGGAAGCCTATGGTTTGCCGGCTGTTCGGGTCACTTCAAACGCTGAAGTTGGCAAGGCAATTGATGCTGCCCTCGCCGCAGACGGTCCTTACTTTATTGAATGCATGGTCGATCCTGAAGAGAATTGCTTAACGTAAACTGAGTTCATGATGCAGATGTAGGAGGCTCATATTATGGTAGTCCAAAAACGTTTTATTTCCCTTTTGGTTGAGAATAATGCCGGTGTGCTCAGTCGAATCGCGGGACTTTTTACACGGCGCGGTTACAACATAGAGTCTTTGACCGTTGGCGAAACGGAAAATCCACGAATTTCAAGGATGACCATTGTCATGACCTGTGACTCCGCCACTTTCGAGCAGATCAAAAAACAGCTGAACAAACTCATTGAGGTCATCAAGATCACTGAACTCAAAAATGACAACGCATTAATGAGGGAACTGATCCTCATCAAGTTGAAGGCGAATGACAATGACAGATCCAAGCTCATTGAAATCAGCAATATTTTCAGAGCCAAAGTCATTGATGTGACCATGTCTACCATGACCATTGAACTGACGGGCGACGAAATCAAAGTCAGCGGTTTTCTTGAGATGATGCGGCCATTTGGCATTGTTGAATTGATCAGAACCGGATTCTGCGGCATTGAGCGCGGTTAGTGCAAGCTGCTCTTTCTCAATTCCAAACTAAAACAAAACAAACCCTCCGGACCTGTGATCATTTCCATCACATAAATAGCCCGGAGGGTTTTTTCGTTCCCTTTACAGCATATTGAGACCTTCTGCTTCCAGGGACCTCATGCCCAGAAAGCGTTTGACGTGAATTCTGACCTCGCCCTTCCTGGCGTCAGCGCCCTTAAAGACATAGACCTTAAGTCCGCCAGACTCCAGACTATCATATTTGTGAATTGGATCTTTTGGAGGACCAAAATACGCCGTGGGCTCGCTGACAGGGACACAGCTGTTTCCTGCAGTAAACAAATCCAGCGTCAGCTCAGTATGGCCTTTCTCGGCAGCGAGCTTTAAAACTTCTTCAGAAATGATCAGTTTAATGTTGAAATTTTTCCTTCTCTGCTCTAATCAAAGCGAAAGTCGGCGCCCTTCTCAAAACCAGCGCTACTTTGCTTCTTTAGGCGCCACGACCACACTAGAAAAGAGAACTTTGTAGGACAGTTTGATAAGCACCAGCGCGAGGACAAACAATACCGAACCAAAGATGACCAGCGCATAATTGCCGCCAACCAGGTTCGCTCTGACCAGAAAGACAAGTGCCGTCAAAGTTACTGCAAACATAAAGATCATAGGGACTTTGATCATGGCATGCGCCTTGCCGGCTTTTTTAAGCCATGCTGCAGCCGCGAGAAGCGCCAGTGCCGCGAGCAATTGGTTTGCTGACCCGAACACCGGCCAAACTTTCGCGTATCCGGTAGCGCCTAGCCAACCGCCAACGGCGACTGTAACCAGTGTCGCGAAATATCTATTGGTCAGTAGTTTGGTCGCCCCTGTTGCCTGAGCTTCACCCTTGTCGAAAAACTCCTGGAAGATAAAGCGTCCAATCCTGGTTCCGGAATCGAGGGAAGTTAAAGCAAAAGCGGAAACAGCCAAGGCAACAAAAGATTTTCCAAGTGCTATATCTATGCCGATGGTCGTCATAAACGTACCAACCCCATCTGCGAATACATTCGTTGGTCCTCCTGCTGCAAGGAGCTCTGCCAAGCGGTCAGCGCCAATATAAGCGGCAGTGATCAGCGAAACGACCGCGAGAACGCCTTCAATCAGCATGGAGCCATAGCCTATCAATTTGATGTCTTTTTCGGAGTCGATCTGCTTGGAGGACGTTCCTGAGCTGATCAGGGAGTGGAATCCGGAAATCGCGCCGCAGGCAACGGTAACAAACAGAATTGGGAACATGTAACTGGTCCCGACTTGAAAACTGGTAACAGCCGGCAGCTGGATGTCAGGTCGGAAGAATAAAAGTCCCACTATCGCGCCACCAATCATGGCATAAAGCAGGAATGAGTTCAAATAGTCTCTTGGCTGGAGCAGAATCCAAACCGGCGTAACAGAAGCGACGAAAATATAAGCAAGAATGAAAGCATACCAGACTTCAAAGGAAGCGACAATAGGAAATTGTACGCCTACCCAGACACATGCGAAAAGGAGAATAACGCCAACAATGGTAGCCGGCATGAGCCCGATGCCCATTCGGTTTGTCGCGAAGCCAAAGACCACAGCCAAAGCAATGAAGAGCAGCGATGTCGTCGCGACTGACGGCACGCCAACAAAGCTGTTGGCGACGATATTCGCAAAGGCTGCGATAACAAGCAGCAGGGTTACCCATGCGAATAGGTTGAAAAGTTTCTTCCCTGTGTCTCCAATGGTGTCCTCTATAACATTGCCGATTGACTTACTGTCATGTCTCACAGAGGCGAACAGCGATGCGAAGTCATGGACACCGCCAAAAAAGATGCTTCCAAAGACGATCCATAAAAATACCGGTACCCAGCCAAAGATTGCTGCAGATATTGGACCGACAATTGGTCCAGCACCGGCGATGGACGCGAAGTGATGACCTAAGAGTACCGGTGCTTTAGCCGGCACGTAGTCTACCCCATCACCCATAGTGTGGGCAGGTGTCTTTCGACCGACGTCGACGCCCCATTTCTTGGCGAGCCAGGAACCATATGTAACATAAGCAATTAAAAAGACAATGATGGAGACAGCAATGAGTGTTAAAGCCATAACCCAACCTCCCTAATGATCTATTGTATCTCGGACCTCTGCAGTTGTCCGGGATGACCATGTAAAAGGCCTCGCCCCTGTCCAGGGTGGGCTTGAAGCTATGTAACAGAGTACCAAGCACACTGAATACTCACAAGCTAAATCACTTCTGCGGTGCCGATGGTACAAAAAAACTTCGCCGCCTTTTTCGCTTCCTTGCTCGCTGTGACTGTTTGACTCTCCGTCTCGATCAGGATGATTCTGAATGAAGTCCATCCCTTGAGGCCAAGCCAGTAAGACTGCTGTTTTCTGTACCGCTCAACTTTTCGTTTAATTTCTGGAGCCACTGGTCCTGATGTCAGAAAAACTCCAGTCACAACCGTAGACATATGCTCTTCGCTTGGAACAACGTGGCGTTCGGCAGCCTCCAGCATCGCCGCTTCAAGGCGGTCTATCCAAGAATTGTCAAGCTCTTCTAAGGCTTTCACAAAGCAGAGTTCGTTGTTTTCAAATGCATACATAACCGCTGATTTAAAAAGCAAATAGGCTTCATTTCTAATATTGGAGCGCGCGGCAATATCAAACCGGAGATCGCCGTAAAGCATTTCAGACTCCGGCAGAAAATCAAAATATCGTTTTAATTTATCTCTTAGCTGCTCCAAATGGTTTGATGTCACGCTGAACACCTCAATTACAATTTTGTATTATTGTAACATAATTCTGATAATTCAGGGCAGCCCTTGCATGAGTTGCCATATTCCCTTCATGAAATACCGTGTACAAAGGTTACACTATTGTTCTGGACACGTAAAAGGCATATGACATCCAAATGAGTAAGCCTATGTGGCTCAGGCTCATAATTAATCACTTGGATGCATATGCCTTCCTCTGTCATGTAAATTTACTTGTTGATTTCCTCAGCCGCTTCAGCGACTTCATCTTCAACAGTTTCTTTGATTTCCTCTGTGTCTTCTTTAACTGACTTAACTTTGGATTTCACAGTTTTCTTAACCTCTTCGACTTTTTCTGAACCGGCATCAACAACACCTTCGAAAAATTCTTCCGCATCTTCGAAGAAGTCTTCTGCGACTTCTTCTACATCTTCGAAAGAGTCTTCCAGTTTTCTCTTTTTGGCGCTTAAGAGACCACTAGCCTTGTCTTTAAGATCCACAGCCTTTTCTTTGGCGCCTTCCAGTGCGCCCGAGGTAGTATCCACCACTTTGTCAACATTCGCTTTTACCTTTTCTGCACTGTCAGAAACTGTTTGTTTGACATCTGCACGCAGCTCCTTGCCTGACTTCGGTGCTGTGAACAAGGCGACAAGGCCTCCCAGCAATGCACCAATACCAAGACCGGCACCTACTTTTTTAGCATCTTCTAATTTTTGTTTTCTGGCAATAGCTGCTTTTTTTTGTTTAAGTTTTTTCAACATGAGATCCACTCCTTTTGCCACTATTTTGATTTCCTTACCACCATTTATAACCAGTTAGATATTATCTAAACACAGCGAGTCGAAATTCTATGCTGTATCCCCTCAAATTCTTGACTTTTCAAAGGTTTAACGATATTATTTTACTTTGAATGACACCGAATCACTCCAATTCATGATTTTAAAGGAAGCTGAGTATGTCTGATATGATTTCATCTTTACAAGAAAATGTCCGCAAGCGTAGAACCTTCGCGATTATCTCCCATCCGGATGCGGGAAAAACAACTTTGACTGAGAAACTGCTCCTATACGGTGGTGCCATCCGCGAGGCCGGTTCGGTCAAATCCAGACGGGCTGCCAAGCATGCGGTTTCCGACTGGATGGAAATTGAAAAACAGCGCGGCATTTCGGTCACGTCCAGCGTTCTTCAATTTGAATATGACGGCTTTTGTGTCAATATCCTGGACACACCGGGTCACCAGGACTTCAGTGAGGACACCTACCGCACCCTGATGGCAGCGGACAGTGCAGTCATGGTTGTCGACTCAAATAAGGGTGTTGAGGCTCAAACGAAAAAACTCTTTAAAGTATGTAATATGCGTGGGATTCCTATCTTCACCTTCATCAATAAACTCGACCGCGAAGGCCGGGATCCCTTTGAGCTCTTGGAAGACATTGAGAAGAACCTCGGGATTCGCTCTGTGCCTATCAACTGGCCAATAGGCTCAGGCAAAGAGTTTAAGGGGGTCTATAACAGGCAGACCCAGACTATTGAACTTTTCGGAGACAGCAGCCACGGTCAGTCTAAAGGACAATCCATCACGGGAAACCTTGAGGATCCTCAAATCATTACATTGCTCGGTAATGTTCTCCACAAAAAGCTGATTGAAGATCTTGAGCTCCTGGATATAGCCGGGGATGAATATAACCTAGAAATGATCCTCAGCGGCAAGCTGACACCAGTTTTCTTTGGCTCTGCCCTGACCAACTTTGGCGTCCGACCATTTCTCGAGACCTATCTCGAGGTATCTCCGCCGCCAGCCGCCCGATCCAGCAATTTAGGGCCTATTGATCCTGTAAGTGACAATTTCAGCGGGTTCATATTCAAAATCCAGGCGAATATGAATCCCAACCATCGGGATAGAATCGCTTTTCTGCGTATTTGCTCAGGAAAATTTGAAAAAGGCATGGCCGTGAACCACGTCCAAAAGAATAAGAAAGTAACCTTGTCTCAGCCTCAGCAATTTTTGGCTCAGGACCGCGTCATTGTCGAGGATGCCTATCCGGGAGATATCATAGGCATCCACGACCCAGGCATATTTAATATTGGGGACACACTTTGCCAGGACAAGTCACTTCTGAAATATGACGGCATTCCTATGTTCGCACCGGAGCACTTTGCCAAGATTTACACCAAGAATGCCCTCAAGCGAAAGCAGTTTGTCAAAGGAATCTCCCAGCTCTCAGAAGAAGGCTCTATTCAGGTATTCCGCAGACCAAATGTCGGCGTTGAGGAGCTGATTATTGGGGTTGTAGGTGTGCTTCAGTTTGAAGTACTCGAGTACCGCCTTCTCAACGAATATGGCGTTGAGGTTCAGCGCCAGCCACTGCCTTACCGCTACATTCGCTGGATCAAGACAGATGGTCCTTTCGACAGAAAATCCTTCTCGCTGCCTATGGATACATTGATTGTAGAGGATGAGTATGAACACCCCGTCATTCTGATGCAAAATGAATGGACCATTCAACAGGTGATGGACAGGAACAAAAATGTTCGACTTGAAGAAGTTTCAGAGAGATTATAGCCTGACAGAGCCTTTACGGCTCTGTTTTTTTATGTTTGAAAGCTAATTCTATTTCACGTCCACCCCAAAACTCCCCCATCCCCCCACTGTTACGTCACCGCATTTCCTGGGTATCTATATAGTGCGGAAACTTAGCATCCCGCAGGGCGGCCACGCCTTGGAATGACATAATCCGACACCGTCATTCACCCTGATCTAGCCTGATTCAGGACAAAGGAGACATACATGGATACGTTTAGAAAACAAGATCTTGAACGTTTGCTCCTCGCCGAAGCAGAAGGCTGCGTGACTATTTATCTGCCGACTTTTAAAGCCGGCCCGGAAGTTCAGCAGGCACCTATTATGTTAAAAAATCTCACCAAGGAAGCTGAGGAACGGCTGGTTCAGCTCGGGCGACGCAGACCGGAAGTTTTAGAAACACTGAAGCCTATTGAAAAATTGATCCATGACACCGAGTTTTGGAAACATCAGAACGAAGGTCTCGCAGTGTTCCTGACTCCGGATACGTTTGAAACCTTTAGACTGCCCGTGCATTTCGAGCCATCCGTCAGCATAGATCTCAAGTTGAATGTCAGACCTCTGCTCACACATTTGCATGGTGACGGCACCTTTTATATTCTGGCTGTCAGTATAAATGATGCAAGGTTTTTTAAAGCCGGCAAATTTGAAATTGAAGAGCTTGAAATAGAAAACCTTCCGCTCAATAAAGATCAGGCACTCGGTCTTGACAAATCTCAATCCATTTCCCTTAAGAATGGTGCTGGTGCCGCCTTAGGTGTACCATCTCATGGCTCTCTCGAGCTCAGTGATATTGAAAAAACTGAGATTCGTCAGTATTTCAGAAAAATTGATCACGCCCTAACGGAACTTCTGAAATCCGGAAAAGAACCTCTGGTAATCGCCAGTGTGGAAACCCTGTTTCCACTTTATAAGGAAGTCAACACCTATCCGCACCTGATGGATGAATGCCTGAAAGGAAGTCCTGAGGCACTTTCTCCTGCACAGCTTCACAACAAGGCTTGGCCTATTGTCAAAGATCACTTCACAACACCTCTAACGCGCGCGATAGAAAAATTCACCATGCTTCATGGCCAAGAGAGCCCGCTAGCATCTGCCAAATTGGAAGAAATCTTTTTCGCAGCCCATCAAAACCGTGTCGAGGCCCTCATGATGGCGAAAAATGCCGGTCAATGGGGTACCTTCGACCTCGAACAGCAATCTCTAGAAGCCGCTGAAGTTCCAGAGGTGACCCACAGAGATCTGCTGAGTGCCTTAACTGCTCCTGCACTGCTTTCAGGCGCAGCTGTCTACATGCTGGATCTGGAAGATATGCCAGAGGGCGAACCACTGGCAGCGGTATTCAGGTATTGATTTGAGTTAAAAATCAGGAAGGCGGGTGTGACAGACGCTAGCCCTCTGACGCCGCCTTCCAATAAAAAGAGAAGACCTCGGCCACCTGAGGTCTTCTCTTTTTACCATTTTACATCCTAAATCCATACATTACTCCAAAGGCTTATCCAACAAAATATTCCCTAGTGTCGCACCTTTCTGACCTTCCACTAGAATCTGAACTTTCTCAATACTTGGAAACTCTTGGAGTGTCTTCAGAATCGAGGACAGCGTCATAATTTCACCGGCACTTCCGCCTGGATGATTGTCCACAAACTCTTTAGAGAAGTCAACTGTACATAATCCGTTTGCGACCGAAATCCCTAGAAGTCTTGTACCTTCAGGGATCGTCGCTCTGAGATTTTCACTCTGCGGTCCCCAAATGAGTCCCATAACTGCCGCTCTGGCAACGGCGCCGTCAGAAACCAGCATGGTTCGGATTTCGGGAAGGACACCATCAGCCTGAGGCGTGGCAAAATAAAGCGTCACTGGAACCTGCGTCAGCTTGCCTCCCATGTACAGACTATAGGAGACAGGAATACTGGAGTCTGAGAGCTGCAGAAGCTTTTCAAAGGACAGGATTCCAGCACCTTCACGAAACACCCTGACTTCGTAATACGGCGAACCGACCTCTTGATGGCGCACCGTGAACTGCTTTTTGCCATCGACAATTTCAACCTTTTGAATAATAGCGTCAATCTTAGCCGTGCGGCCACTCTGGTCCATCAGCGTCTCCGTCCAGGTTGTCCCTGCAACCAGCGGGGTTTCGATTACCGTCAGCCGGTCAAATTTTGAATCCAGCATCACGGGTGCCTTCTTTTCCTGAATGAGCGCATTGCCCTGGAGGATGTAGTTTAAGGAGATCCCGCGCCCCAAATTGCCCTCACCATCCGAGCTGTCCAATACCTCGCCAGAGAGCACATAGGTCCTTCGGTTAGCCGCTTCTTCAATCCGATCCAGAGTCACGGTATGGCCATATTCAGCAAAGCCGTTGTAGATCCAGGTATGTCCAATCTCTGATGGAAGCAGTGCCGCAAGCGCGTCGCGCTCATAAATGAGGTCGTTGATCCCCGCTGTACTGGTATAGGCATTCCAGCGAACATCCTTGCCCAGCAGCTCTGCAACCTCGCGCATTGGCACATAGGTGCGGTTGTTATAGAGAAAATTGTCCATGGTGACAGGGTTCCCGTTGACTTCAACGCGAATCAAATTGCGGTAGACGCGGACCAATTCGCCGGTATCTGCGCCAGCAGAAAGCATAACCCCCGCTGTAAAGGCAATCGCCAGCAGGGATAGAACTAAAAATAACCAAACTTTCCTCATTATGTTCACCTCCATTAGGTGAAAAAAATGATGCATTTGAACCAAACGTAGTTGAATTCAAACTCCGAGCTCACAGGATATGACTTCAGTGGCTTAATTCACAAACTCCAGTATGGCTTGAATCACTTCTACAGATACGTGATCAGCCACATTGTATTCCTCCGGTGTGCTGAGGGTACCAACTCTTGGACTGCCAGAGCCTGTCATCATAAGATGATTAAGCTCCGGAAACGTTTCCAACTTGACACCGTTTCTTCCTGAAAGTGCCGCCTCCCAGAGACCAAAATCCGCCATAGTCACCTGGTAGTCACGCTCCCCTTGCAGGATGAGCATCTTCAGGTCGAGCGTTTTCGCCACTTCAGCCGGCTGGTAGCCCTGAAGGTCCAGCCAGTAGGCTGCCGGAACCCCAAGAAGCTGTTCTGGCGGCGTTTTCGGATCCAACTTTGGATCCTGAATACGAGCGATATGTTCTTTGACTTCCTTGAGATTTTCAGTTTCATAATCCGTCACATCCCCATCAATGCCGGCAAGATAAGTCATCTGCTCCAGCATCAGTTCCTCCAGGGGCCTTGCTGCCCCCGCCATGATAATCAACCCGGCGAGTCCATTCGACTGCACGCCAATCCTGGGCGCCAGCATTCCACCTAGGCTGTGGCCCAGCACATACACCCGCGATGCGTCAACCTCAGGCATGGCCATAGCCAGCTCCACGGCAAGAAGCGCATCCTCTATTGTTTCCTCCTGAACCGTCATCTCAGGCACTTCCGCCATCAGCTTCTGTCCGTGCACCAGAGTCCGCTTGTCGTACCTGAGCACTGCAACACCTTCTGAGGCCAGCCCCAGTGCCAAATCCTTAAAAGGCTTGTTTGGTCCGATGGTCTCATCACGATCATTCGGTCCCGATCCATGAACCAGAACCACCAATGGCCACTCCTTGCCGCTCCCCTGATCCCCAGCCGGCAGCGTCAATGTCCCCGGGAGAGCCCATTCCCCTTCTCCAATCACGACCTCGCGCTCTTCTATCCGTTCCAAGTCAGCATAGTTTGGAACTTCGTAGGGCGGTGTCTCCACCGCAGTATCTTCGGCAGGCTGGAAGAACAGCCCTGCTATTCTTTGATCGCTGTTGAAAACCATTCGTATGTTCAAAGGCGACTTTTCAAATTTCACAGTGGCAATTACCACGTCATAACCTTCTGAAGTTTCCTGTTTTCTGCTGATCTCATTCTGATAAGGGCCAACTTGGGAAAGGAGCTGCTCCCATAGGTCCCCAAGCTTATCGGTTGGAATGGCTTTCAGCATGTCAGCATCAAAATAACCAGAAGCGGCTTCAAAATCCTCCGCCACCAGAGCCGCAACAAAGTCGGTCGCCAAGTCATCAATCTCCCCTTCTAACGGCGCCAGAGCTGCTGGTTCCTCAGGTTTCGAGCAGGCTGTCAAGGTCATCACACCTAGGGAAACAATCAACGCCATAATGAGCCATCCCAATCGCTTCATTTGGGCTTCGCTCTTTAAAAAATTATCAGTACCAGTTTTCAATATAACCACGACCTTCCTGTTTACTTTTGAACCTACTAAGTATTTAACTTATACCTGTTTTTACGGCGATTAACCGTTAAGAGAGGGAAAAGTAGATGTAAAGCACTGATCATTAGAATGTTGAGTCTGCGGATTTTGTCTGTCGATCCCGCTTTCAGGTTAAATTATCTTCTTTCCTTCCTTACTCTATCCTCATTTTCAAAACAACAAAAGCCACCTCGGTGAAATACAAACCAAGGTGGCTTCAGAGTCTCATCACTCTTATTAAAAAAATCTGGTTATAGCCATATTGATAAAGTAAGCCGCTAACAGCAGCAACATAGTCCTCGTTCAGACCGGAATTTTTTTAAACCAGGGACGCTTCAATTCTTGCATTATTTCAACTCCTTCAAACAATACAAACACATTGTGTGTTATCTTAAGCTCATCTTATAACTTGGCTCTTCCTGCTTCAGATCCTCATGCCACTTCATGCCTTCATAGAGAAAACCCAGTTTTTCGAGAATTCTTCCAGAAACAACATTTTGGGGATCAGTAGAGGCTACAATCCGTTCTATAGATTGTACGCCACGCGCATAAGAAATGCAAGCCTTCGCAGCTTCTATGGCATAACCCTTCCCCCAGCAGCGTTTTGCGAAGTGGTAAATCAGTTCCGCTTCCGCCTCGTTCTCCCCAGGATTGAACCCACAGGCACCAATTAGGCATTGATCCTGTTTCTCGTAGACACCATAGACAGAAAGCCCGCGGTTCCGCTGCAGCTCTGCATAATAATTAATTGCCCTCAACTCTCGCTCACGTGTCCCAGGGCCACCACAATACTGCATAACCTCCCCATCCCCCCAGAAGGTCATGATCTCCTCAAGATCTCCTGGTTCAAGCAAACGCAGTCCAAGACGTTCGGTTTCAAATAGAAACATGAACACTGCCCCTTTGGTATAATTTTTCAGTCAATTTCCCATCAAATTCCAGGGATTCAGCTATGTATTTGGGTAATTACGAACAGAGCATAGCGTGATACTGATTCAATTATAGACGCAGCCAATAGAAGTTACAACCTAACCGGAGGAGATTGAAGCATGTCAGAACACTACAATTTTGACCAAATTTTAAATCGAACTAACACCGACTCACTCAAATGGGACTGGATGAGTAAATTTCTCCCCAAAGCCCCAAAAGATGCCCTGCCACTCTGGGTGGCGGATATGGATTTTCCAGTTGCCGAACCAATCCTTCAGTCACTGCGGACCTGTCTTGACCGAAACATCTTTGGTTATAGCTATTACAGATCTGACGCTTATCTTGAAGCCGTCACTGGTTGGTTTAAAAGAAAATTTGACTGGGTTATAGACCCTCAGGCCATCTATTATAGTCCAGGCGTCGTTCCGGCCATTGGAGTGCTTATTCGGCTTTTAACAGAGCATGGCGATGCGATAATCATTCAGCGCCCTGTCTATTATCCGTTTACAGATAAGATAGTCAACAACGGGCGTCATGTGGTCAATAGTCCGCTCAAAATACAAAATGGCCGTTATGAAATGGATCTCGAAGACCTCGAAATGCATCTCAAAAAACCTGAAAACAAGGGTTTAATCCTATGCAGCCCCCATAATCCGGTTGGCCGTGTCTGGACGCCAGATGAGCTCCGAAGTGTTGTCGATTTGTGCAGAACTTATGACAAGTGGATCATTTCAGACGAGATTCACGGGGATCTTACTCGTAAAGCCATTACCCATTACCCACTGGAAGCCTTGTGCCCTGAATATAAGCACAACATCATCACCTGTACAGCGCCTTCCAAAACCTTTAACCTGGCAGGACTACATCTCTCCAACATCATCATAAATGATCCTGAGCTCCGTAGTCGCTGGACTGAGGAAATTGATGGTCGTCTCTCTGTAGGTATGGCAAGCCCGTTTGCTATTGTTGCTGCCATTGCTGCCTATAATGAGGGGGATGTCTGGCTTGAACAGCTCAAAGACTATCTGGATGACAATATCCGCTTTGTCAGCGAATACTTAAGCTCACACCTCCCAGAAGCAACCATATATGATACAGAAGGCACCTACCTGGTCTGGGTTGACTTGAGCCATTACGAATCGGATCCTGTCAAGCTCGAAAGTTTGATGCTGCAAAATGCGAAAGTCGCTTTGGATGAAGGCTACTTTTTTGGACCTGAAGGCAATGGATTTGAGCGCCTAAATGTCGCATGCCCAAGAGAGACGCTGGAGAAAGCACTGAACAGTATGAAAACCGCAATTCTTAAATAATTTAATCAATGCAAAAACAAAAAAGGAAGTTGGTGCCATATGACAGTCATTAAGATAGACAGTCTATACGCCAACTTCCCTTTTTTAAAAATCAATAAGTTCACTTCAAAAAACCAAGAGGCACTTATCTACAAAATCACATTTTTATGTTTTAATGCAATTCTTTCGATAGTTTAAAACAAGTCACTTCGACGCTCCACCAGCACCACATCATGCCAGGTACCGTCCTCCATCCTGCCGAGACGCTCTCGAATTCCTACTTCCCGGAAACCACATTTCAAATGTAGTCCGCGACTAGCTATGTTACCACTCAAAATACCTGCCCACAAGGTCCAATACCCCGCCTCCTCAGAGGCTTTGATTAATGCCCTCAGAAGCTCGGTTCCGACACCAAGCCCTTTACAATTAGAAGCGACATAAATACTCAGTTCAGCTACACCTGCATAACTGTTTCGTTTTGAAGTTTGGCTCAGGGCAGTCCAACCCAATATATCGTTTCCATGCCTGGCCACAAGTCGACATGCCTCAATATGTGCCGAATCCCATTCCTTCCATTCAGGTACCTGTGTAGCGAAAGTAGCAAGGCCAGTGTCTATGCCCTCTCTATAAATTGCAGCGACCTGAGGCCAATCCTCAGGCTTCATAAAATCTATTACAAAGTTCATAATTTCTCCGCCTTTCATATAAAGGGAGGAAACAACTTGCAAAGAGACAGAAAACAAATCTCTTATGCAGTTACTTCCTCCCTTAGACAAATGCCTATACCTGCCCTACTTCACTGCATTTTGAATCTTGATCAGGTCCTCTTCAGTCAGTTCAACCAAGCCTGCTTTAACGTTTTCAGCCACTTGCTCCGGACGCTTTCCACCCGGAATAACGGCATCGACGCCTTTTTGATGCAAAAGCCATGCCAGTGCCAGGTTGGGGAGGAGGGTATTCTTTTCATCGGCAATCATCTTGAGTCTTGAAACCCGGTGCAAATTTTCTTTAAACTGAGTTTCATGAAATAGAGCCACTTTATTTCTCCAATCCTCTGGAGACAGTTTGAACTCAAGGCTATATTTGCCTCCAAGGATTCCAAAAGCCAGCGGACCATAAGGCACGAAAGCAATGCCTGCTTCGACGCAATAAGGAAGCAGCTCTTCCTCTGCTTCGCGCTGGAGCAGATTGTAGGCGCCTTGATAAGCGTTGATCAAACCGCTGCGGTTGGCTTCTTTCAACTGATCCGGCGTTGCGTTGGAAAGTCCGATTGCCTTGATTTTCCCTTCTTCTTTCAGCCGCTCGAGGGCGCCTACAGACTCCGCCAAAGGCACCTCAGGGTCCACATAGTGAATGTAATACAGGTCTACATAATCTGTAGACAGCCGTTTCAGACTCGCTTCAAGGGCTGCCCTCAAATATTCCGGCCGATTGTTGATTTTCCGGCTCCCATCCGAACCATTCTGAATGGCACCTTTTGTCGCAATGATGACCTCCTGCCGCCTACCGCGCAATTCTTCACCGAGCAGCTCCTCTGAGCGTCCCAGACCGTAAGCGTCTGCCGTATCGAAAAAGGTAATCCCCCGAGAGAGGGCTTCTCTGACGAGCGCCCTTCCCTGTTCTTCATCTAACGCGCTGTACAGATTATGGCCACCCACGGCATTGGTCCCGAGACCAATCCTGGAAATCTCAAAATCAGTTTTTTTTAGTTTGATAAATTGCATTGCATAGTCTCCCTTCTAGAACGTTATGATCTGATAACCTTTCTCCAAATAGTCCGCCATAGAGGGGTGTCCGCTCATGTCCCCGGTCACTGGAATGCCAGTGGATTCATTAAACTCGAGAACGCCCATTTTAGCAGAACAGGCTTTGCAGATGCAGTCAAGCAATCCCTGCTCCTTCGCTTTCATGTATAGCGGATTCCTGGCAGTTTCCAGATCTTGGACAAGTTTCACAGCCTCACCTTCTATAACAATAACCACTGCTTCTGCGCCTCGAGCTTTCAAATCCATTGCGTTGAGTAAAACGTGTACAAAGCACATTGCGTTGCCATTGAAAGCAAAAAGTGCGTATTGATTCATAGAATTTCCTCCTCAGATGTCAATAACCTTAATGATTTGTCAGCAAACATAGCCATGAATAGAACCGGTACCGATCCCTGCACTACCATCAGCGGATCGTAAACCCTTATGCCAGAGATGATAGGAACGCCAAACCCTCCTGCACCAACAGTCGCGCCTATTGTCGCCGCCGAAATATTGATTACCAGCGCTGTTCGGATTCCTGTCAAGATAATTGGAGCAGCAAGGGGAATGTCAATGTGAAGGAACTGTTGAAAGCGAGTCATGCCCATGCCGGTTCCGGCTTCCCTGACGCTTTGAGAAATAGTTTCCATGCCCACTATGGTATTGCGAACTACAGGCAATATAGCATACAAATAAAGTGCCAGCATACAGGTTAAATTGCCGTAACCCAAAAGAGGAACAGAGAGTGCAATGACAGCCGCGCTTGGAACGGTTTCACCAATAGCACTTACAGACAGCACCAGGGATTTCAACTCCGAGTTTTGTGTTAAATGGACCAGACTTCCCAAAAATAACGAGGTGACAACTGCCAGTGACGTCGAAACCGCGACAATGAAAAAATGATGCCATGCCAGCATATGGAGCGGTGTTCTCATCTGCAGCGCCGCACGCTTTGGAAGCCATGGAGATAAAACAGATAACCCTTCGTCAAAAAAGAAGATCCAAATCAAAAAGCCAAAGGCGTACAGCCCAGGAACGAGCCACTTTCTGATGCCCTTTGTGGAAACACCTTTGTCCCGTAAAAAGACTGAGTGTGATGAATCCGTATTGGAAACCTTAAAAAATCCTGATGTCTTCATTACTTCGACACCTCGCTCAGATAATCCGCAAGATTGTCATATTCCACTCTGACAAATCGACCACTTTCACTTTCAATTGGGACCGACCTTAAGCCCAGTCTCATCATTTCTGAAAGTACTTCTTTTAGACTTACATCCGGTTGGAGCAAATTACGGTCAGACTCAGGCATAGCCTCATACCACGATGGCAGATTCTCGAGGCTGAGATCCCTCGCAAAGTAACGTTTCAGCAGTTTTAGCGGATACTCGCTCCCCAAAAAACTTTTGACAAAAGGATCCTCAATTTTACCCGCAAATTTGCCGGGGGTACCAGCATCCAGGATCAGACCCTGATTCATGAGTACAATGCGATCCGCCAGAAGTATAGCTTCTTCTACATCATGGGTCACGAAGACGACAGTTTTTCTCAGTGCTCTTTGGATCTCCATAAAGGCCAGCTGAAGTCGTTCCCTGGTTAAAGGGTCCACTGCGCCGAATGGTTCATCCATGAGCAGCACAGGCGGGTCCGCGGCCAACGCCCGGCAAACACCAACCCGCTGTGCCTCTCCGCCGGAGAGCTCTCTAGGCTTCTTTAAACGATAAGCTTCAGGTAACCCGCTCATCTCCATCAGCGCCTTAACCCGTTCTTCGATGCGCGATTCCGGCCACTTCAAGAGCCGCGGAACGACAGCAATGTTGTCATGGACGGTAAAATGAGGAAATAAGCCTACACCCTGAATACAATATCCAATCTGTCGTCTGAGCAGCTCAGGCGCATAATCTGCAATATTCTTTCCATTAACTTCAATGCGCCCCGCATCGATGCCCACCATTCTGTTTATGGTTTTAAGAAGCGTGGACTTTCCGCATCCAGAAGGGCCAATCAGCACTGCGCATTGTCCCTCAGGCACCTCAAGATCGACACCTCTTAATGCTTCCTGAGCCCCATAGGCCTTATATACCTGTGTCAAGCGAATCATGCGCTACACCCACCCGCTGCGTCATACGATCTTCAAATAGTTTAAATACTGCTTCCAAGATCAATGCCATCAAGACGACGGGAATCGTCCCTAAAATAACCAGGTCAGTTGCCGATTGTGACAGCCCCAGAAAAATGAGCGCACCCATCCCCCCGCCGCCAATAAGCCCAGCGAGAATAGTGTTGCCCACGTTTTGTGTCACCGCAGTCCGGATTCCTGAAAAAATTACAGGCAAAGCAAGCGGCAGAAGAACTTGCCTGAAAATCTGCCGCTTAGTCATCCCAATGGCCACCGCGCTGTCAATCACTGAAGACTCCACTTGATCAAATCCCGAAAAAGCGTTCGCAGTAATGGGAAGCAGGCAGTAAAGCGTCAGCACAATAAATGCCGGCGCAAAACCGACCCCGCGAATCCCAAGATCTGCAACCAGGGGGACGTTTCTGGAAAGGACCGTCAACGGAATCATAATCAGGCCCAGCAGCGATAAGGTCGGAGCTACTTGAAACAGATTGACGGCGCCTATAATCCATTCCCTCAATCGCCGGTGTCTGTGGCAGACATAACCAAGCAGGATCCCAGGAAAAAGAGCGACAGCTGCAGAGGTCAGGGACAATGTCAGATGCCGGCGCAATTCTGCGTAGAACGTGACCTCAATATTCATAAATTCTTTGTAAAGTGCCAAATGGGGTGTGAGTCCCACCCCTGGCACTGTAATGGCAATTAAAACGGTCAGCGTCATCATAATTCCACCGTGTGGCGCACAACTTTGAAGTATGAGGATACCGGCAAATACCAGCCAGAATCCCGAGCTCAGCGAAATCCTGGCGACCTCCATGTCGAAGCTCTCCCCGGCAGGGCTTGCCTGCGAAAGCAGCAGCATCAGAAGTCCGGGAGCAAAGCACAGAAGCCACGGCACACCTAAGAGCACCATTGAGTTCCGAATGCGTTCCCTAAACACATAAAGTCCGGCTGTGATTACTAAAACCACCACTGCCGCTGTCAAGCTTTTACCGTCCAACAGCGTCGCTGCGTTCAGCGGAATACCCCTGACCACGCGGTTGGGTCTGAAGGTGCCGAGTGGTAAAAGTGCCAGGGCAAGAACAGCCAGGGTCAGACCCACTCGGACTTTTAAAGAGGTTTCTCTCATTATTTTAAAAATCCGTTTTCTTTAAGATAAGCATTCGCAACCGCAGCGGCGTCTTTCCCATCATAAGCCACCTGAGCGTTGAGCTTCTGAAGGGCTTCCAGATTCAAAGATTCAAAGATAGGTTTCAATAAACTCTCAATTTCAGGGTAAACCTCTGCGACTTCACCTCTGAGTACCGGTGCCGGCAGGTACACCGGAGGCACCTGGGCTGGATCTTCGACGACGACGAGATTCATTTTGTCCAGAGCGCCATCTGTGCCGTAAACCAGGGAAGCGTTGACATCATTGGTACCTTCCGAGAGCGCTTTTAGCATTTCGGCGGTGTTGCCTGAAGACAAAATAATAAGCTGATCATCCTTAAGTTTGAATCCATAGGCCTCTTCATAACCGAGCAGTCCCATGGTGTTCTCGGCGAACCCTGCGCTGCAGATCAGTTTGAACGGCTTTCCGGCATTGATATAGGCTGCCAGATCCGTCATGGTGACAATGTTGTTTTCTTCAGCAAACGACCGCTTTATGGCGATCATTTCAGTATTATTGGCAGAAGCCGGCGTCAGCCAAAGGAGATTCATCTTTTCTTTATCGAGTTTGGCTGTCAATTCATATCCCTTCAGTGGATCATTCCAAATTGAAGTATCTGCAGCGTCCTCAGGATGATAATATTGGCCGGAGCCAGTATAATCGAGGACCAGATCGACTTCTCCGTTTTCCAGCGCCTTTCTCAGAATGTCCGGTGTTCCAAAATTGACCTTATCCACTGTTTCGATGCCGTTTGCGTTGAGGATCTGAATGATCATTTTGCCAAAGATGCTGCCCTCTGAATCCAGCATTGTGGCGACGACGACTGGTTCTTTTGAAACTTCAGAAGGCTGCTCAGCAGGCGCTTCATCCGGAGACTCGGATTGTTGGCCGCACCCTGTTCCAAAAACGAGAGTCAGGACCAATAAAAATGCCAGTAAAATCAAATGTTTTTTCATAATTCACCTCTCATAAATGTGTCGTATTTGATGAATCTGTTGGTTCACAGCCCAGCTGTCAAATGCTATATGCTGGTTTATGAAAGAAGCCGTTACAGGTGCGTAACGGCATATTTCTATACATCAGAATTCCATGCGCTTAACGACAAAGGATTCCAACTTTTTAAGTTCACTTTCAAGGGCGTCAACTTCCTTTTCGTTGCCAGGCAAAAATTCGAGAATCAACAAACCCTTTGAGCTGCAAGAGCCTTCAACAGGGGTGTCATGAAGGCCAAGACGCGTCTTGATGTAACATCCATAGCGCGTTAGAAGCTCTTGAACCTTGAGCGCCTCCTCTTCTCTATGACCAATCAAAATCCCCATAATAATTCTCATTTGACCATCCTCCTCGAATATGCTTGAAGTGTTTTCACTTTCGTTCCTCCTGACAGAGGCGATTTATATCACTTCGATGATACCCGCTTTTCAAAAATATACTCAGACTGGAAAACGAAGGCGGTTGAATATTTTTACGCATACTCTTGAATATTCAAACAGTTTACAAAAGAATGAAAAGTATTTTTGTTACATTTTGTCGAATGCTGTGCGATTTTGTGAGGCGCATACTATAATGAGCCAGCGTCATTATTGTGACTTATATTATGTCAGCAGCACACATTCAAAGCTTAAATCTCAGGGGGTATGTAAATGTTCGAAATGAATCAAGAAATCGGAATGATGGCACTAAACCTGGATATGATTCAGTTTTTAGCTTTCGCCACAGTCGTCCTGCTCATTGGCCAGTTCCTCAGAAAACGTCTCCAATTCCTCGAAAAATTCTGCATTCCAGCACCAGTAGTCGGTGGTTTATTGTTCGCCATTATCGCACTCATTCTCAGACAAACCGGAATCCTCGCCTTCGTCTTCAATAACACACTTCAAAGTGTTTTAATGACTGCTTTCTTCACAACTGTCGGCTTCACGGCGAGTCTCCGAGTCCTTAAAAAAGGCGGGGTCAAAGTCTTTGTATTCCTTATGGCAGCCATTGGTCTGGTCGTATTGCAAAATATTCTTGGCGTTAGTCTCGCAAAAGTTTTCGGTCTCAACGAACTTATTGGTTTGGCCACCGGCTCTACGCCAATGACTGGCGGACACGGCACTTCTGGCGCTTTCGCGCCGCTCTTTGAAGAACGGGGCGCTGTCGGTGCAATGTCTGTCGCCATGGCTTCCGCAACCTTTGGTCTGGTTATGGGCAGTATGATTGGCGGACCAATTGCGAAGTTCCTCATCGATAAAAACAAACTTAAGCCAGATTCAGCTTCCGACATGAAAAATATGGAGATTGCTGATCACGCTAAAATGCACGAAGATCCGGAATTCCTTCAGAACTCGGTAGAAGAGCAACTGATTCCAGCTACAATTACATCAGCAACCATTCAGATTATCATAGCAATGGGTATCGGAACCATTATTTCTGCTTTCCTCGGCCAGTTCATGACCTTCCCGTCATATATTGGCGCAATGTTCGCTGCAGCCATTATGCGTAATATTTCTGACATTAAAAAGTCTTGGAAGACACCTGAAATTGAGATCGAAATGATTGGCGGCATTGCCCTTTCCCTCTTCCTTGCTATGGCACTCTCAGGCCTTAAGTTATGGGAACTTGCAGAGCTGGCTGTCCCAATGGTCGTCATGCTGTTGGCGCAAACTGTTCTTATGGCAATCTACGCAATATTTGTCACATTTAATGTCATGGGCCGTGACTTCAATGCTGCGGTCATCACAGGCGGTCACTGCGGCTTTGGCATGGGCGCGACACCGAACGCCATTGCCAATATGCAAGCAATCACTGGCCGTTTTGGCCCATCACCAGTCGCTTTCTTCATCCTTCCACTGGTAGGCAGCCTTTTCATTGACTTCTTCAATGCCGCCATTATCACTACCTTCATGAACTTCTTCGGCTAAGGAGATCCACTCATTTAGAATTTCACACATTAAAAAACAACCCCGGTTTTTCGACTGGGGTTGTCTGTTTTTTTGCATTCTTTTTTATGTCGGTCTATTCAGACTGGGCAAATATAATCCCATCATCTTTAGACTTTTTTCTATTTGTTAATCAACAGCTCATTCATAGGCCGTTTCGGCACATAAGTCACATGCTGCTCATCCCGTGAGTAGCTGACGTCACCGCTGTCCGGCAACTCTGTCAGTCTCACTTCCTCATCCGGTTTGCCGATGGCGACGATCAACACCGGCTCTAAGTGGTCTGCCAGTTGAAGCGCTTCTGACACTTTCGCAGCGCTGAAATTACCAATCATAATGCCGCCAAGACCCAGATCAATCGACCCAAGAAGCATAGTTTGAGCGACAATGCCAACATCCTTCATGAACCGCTCAGGATTTGACGCAATATTTTTGTCTGCGCAAATGACAATAAATGCCGTTGGATTATGGCCCTCTCGAGGCAGATTCAAATGCGGCAATCTTCTCGCCCAACCCGTCAGGGGCTGTATAACAGCGTTCGTCTGCGCATCACAAGAGAGATAAAACTTCAAAGGCTGGAAATTGATGCTTGATGGACAAAAGCGCGCGAGCTCAACTAGAGACTCCAGTTCCTCACGCTTTACGATCCTCTCCTGATCGAAGCCGCGATAGCTGCGGTTCAGTTTGACACGTTCCAGAAATTCCATAGTTAAAACGACCTCCCAGGACTTAGCTAAAAACGTCAAGTTGAGTTAGTAAACATAACATAATCTCGTAATTTTATCTTCGCGCCTTTATTTTGGGTCGTACTTTGTGTTATAGCCAGGATTCTCCCCAGGTCTGAGCGCATTGGGATAATGAATATCACTTTTAATATCCACTGACATTTGTTTAATGCGCTTATAGACATTGTAAGGATCCTCAATGTGCAGCAGAGCGCCCTTGTTGGATCGCTGCTGGTTCCCTTGGCTGTTCCTGTAAAATGATGGCGTCAGACGAATGGTCCCGCAGCCTCTGAGTTTTTCAATGAGACCGACATTGACTTCTGGTTCACTGATGTCTGTAAACTCCACGACATTGATGTCTCTGCCAATTACACCGGACTGAATATAAATCCGCTTGTCAGTCAAGATATACTGAATGTAATTCCAGTTTATGGCTCTATAGATAGGCCCGCCTACAGCGATCCAGACCGGCATCAAATGCAGCAGGAAGAATGGGACCATGAACAGTCCAAATCCCATTGGCAATCCACCGCCAACGCCGAACATCAAGCCAATAAACGCGAAGTCAAAGGCACCCCAGACCAAAGCAACGACATACATTACTGGATTTCCTATTATATAGGTCACCTTTTCAGGTTTCCCCTCCCAAAGCTGATATTCATTTGAGTCCATCATGTCCCGGATCATGGAATAGACCTCCTTTAGCGGCGCAGAACGAGAGCGCTTTAAGCCTTGTCAGCATTAAGCGCAGCATTCTTCAATTAAAGTCTTGAAGCCTGGCAGTGCGTTCTGAATGGTACTGTAAGCAACACAATAAGCGATTCTGACATACCCCGGACAGCCAAAGGCACTTCCAGGTACCAAAAGAATGTTTTTTGATTTGGCCATCTCAGCGAAGGCTTTGTCATCTGCAACCGGTGCTTTGACGAACATATAAAAAGCGCCCTCAGGCTTGATGCAGTCATAACCAAAAGCTTTCAAATTATTGTAGAGCAGTTCTCTGTTTTTGTTGTAACCTTCCAAATCTACTTGTGCGTCCAGGCATTTAGCAATGACGCGCTGAAAAAGTGAAGGCGCGTTGACAAAACCAAGGATCCTGTTGGCAATGTTCGCAGCGGAGACAAAGTTTTCAAAATCTGCCATTTCCGTTGGCATCACCAGATAACCTATGCGCTCTCCTGGAAGTGATAACGATTTGCTGTAAGAATAGCCCACAATAGTATTGGTATAGTATTTGGTGAGATAAGGCACCTCGACACCGTCATAAGCCAGCTCGCGGTAAGGCTCGTCAGAAATTATGTAGATGCTTGTGCCCAGAGCTTTCTGCTTTTCACTCAGTATTTCGGCAAGCTTGATGATGGTCGCTTCCGAATACACAACGCCCGTTGGGTTGTTGGGCGAATTGACTATAACGGCTTTAGTTCTGTCTGTAATCAGATCGCTGAAGGCGTCGAGGTTCGGCTGAAAATCGACTGTATTCGGCGGAACGACGACCAGTTTAGCGTCATAGTTGGAAGCATAGCTGTTGTATTCCCCAAAAAATGGCGCAAACGTAATGACTTCATCCCCTGGATTGAGGAGCGTCTTGAAAACGACATTTAATCCACCGGCAGCGCCAACAGTCATAAGAATGTTTTTTGCGTTGAAGCCTGTTCCAAATCGATTGTTTAAGCTTTGAGCAATCGCTTCCCGCACCTCTTCGTAGCCGGAATTGTTCATATAACCATGGATAGCGGCAGGTTTCTCTTCCTGTAATATTTCAATGATTGCCTTTTTGACTTCCTCAGGCGCTTCGACATTTGGATTGCCAAGACTGAAATCATAGACGTTCTCTGCGCCGTATAGGCTGGCAAGGCGTTTGCCTTCCTCGAACATAGCGCGGATCACGGAGCTCTTTGAGACTTGTTCCATCATTTTGCTTGATATCACTTAAATCAACCTTTCCTATGCAGATTTGTTTTATGGGGTTGGCACATTAATCTTTATCTTAATTTAGCATAAAAAAATAAGGAAAGAAAGTGCCGCCCCTTAATGGAAGACGGTGTCAGACACCGCCTTCCATCCAAACACCAAAAAGGAAGGCGTCACCGCCTTCCTCACCTTATCCATTGATAGGTTGCTGCTCGTCTAGTCCATAAACCGCCTCAGACCCGCATCCCATGATTTCGGATCATGCTGAGGCCAAGCAGGCTCGCAGCGAGACCAAGAACAAAGCTCGTCACAACTGAACCCCACAAAGTCAAAGAAATCATATGGCCGGCATTGACCGGTGGAAGGAAGGTTATGACTTCCGCCAGATCTGCACTGACAACCGTCACAAACCACATAAACAGTCCGGCGGCCATCAATCCTGCCAAAGTAGTCAACAACACACCGCCCATGACATAGGGCTGATAGATAAATCCATTTGGGGCGCCCAGCAGCTTCAGCGTCATAATCTGCTCCCGGTTGGAATGTACCCCTTCGCGAATGATGTGGGAGGTGACCATCAAGGTAGCCAGTCCCACGGCTATGGCTACAAAGATTCCTATCCCGGAAACGACGCCCGCAATGGAGGCCACCTTTTCAAGCACCGTCTGATTGTCACGGACGTAGACCACACCGTCGAGACCTTGGATCTCGTCAATCACTACAGACAGCTTGTTCAAATCAATACCCACTTCCAAATAGGGTTCAAAGGGGTTCTCGTCAAAATGGTTCAGTACCGCTGCGTCCTGTCCTAAAATGACCGACATTTGTGTGTAGGCGTCTTCTGCGCTGATGGGGAGTGTGGTCAGGGTACCATCTGCAGACTCGATCTTTGAGATCAGGCTGGACAAATCCAGATCGCCGCTTTCAACCCGGGCCGCGTCATAATAAACGCTGATCTCTGCCTCGCTTTCGAGGGCCTGAACCAGGCTGGTGCTGATCTGCCAGCTGCTCATAGCCAAAATAGCCACAAAAAAGATCAGAGTCAAACTGACGAGGGACAGGAGACTGGAAATGCCGTTCAACCTTAAGATAGTTTTGACTTCCTGGAAGACGTAGTCCAGGTTACTCATCAGTTTAGACATCTGCACCCCGCCTTTCTGCGGTCATCTGCCCCGCTTCCATGAGCAGGTGCAGGAGCGGTTGACCCGTGGTCATCAAATGCGTCGCATGGGTCGTTATGACCACCGTCGTCTCAGGTGACCGGAAGGATTCCAGAAGCCGCAGAATGTTGACTGCGTTCTCCATGTCTAAGTTACCTGTAGGTTCATCTGCAACAATCAGAATGGGGTTTCGGGCGACCGCTCTGGCAATACTCACGCGTTGGCACTCACCCCAGGACAGGTTGCTGATGGGATGATGGCGCTTATGGTCGAGACCCACTCTGTGAATGCTTTCCTCCGCTCTGTCCTTCCTGTCATGTGGCTTGATATCCAAAAATCGCATGCCCAGCAGGACGTTGTCCATGACTGAACGGCCCTCTAAAAGTCGGAAATCCTGAAAGACGGGGCCAACCTGCTTTCGCATCTTTCTTATGGCACTTTCATGGTGCGCCGACATGGGCTGGCCCAAAACCTCCAACGAGCCGGAGGAAGTGAATTCAATGCCCATCAGCAGTTTTAACAAGCTGGTCTTGCCTGAGCCACTGGGACCTGTAATATAGACCAGCTCGCCTTTTGGAATATGTAGATCAAAGGTCTTCAGGGCCTGTGTCCCATCGCGGTACGTCAGACTGGCTTTTTCGGCATGAATCACGGGACACCTCCTAAAATAGTTTAATATCTATGGTGAGTGTGATCGCCCCATCCTCATGGGTGATCTGTCGCAATGTGCTTTTTCCTAAGGTACCCGTAAGGTCAAAGGTTAATGTACCCCTGGATACCAGGTCTTCCAAGGCAGCTTGGCTCATTGAGACCCCTTGGAAAGTGCCGCTTACGACTTCGAATGCCAGCGTACGCTGATCCACAATTTCGAAAGAGCCCTGAAGCTCAGCTTTTTCCTTGACAAAGGTCATGAGAACACCTTTTTTGGTGAAGTCAAAACGAAGTTCGGGAAGGCCTTGTCGTCGGCTGACTACTGCATTAAAGTTGTCATCCGTGATCCGTCCCTTTACCCCGCTTGGGGAAAACTCAAGTTCAATCTTCCCAATAGGGACATCTCCCGATTCCAGCATCTCAGACAGGGTGGTGACGGATTCGGTGAAGACAGGTTTGAAGGCGGACCAGCTCTGATCCAGTCTCTTAAGGTTCGCCTCATAAAAAGCCCGGTCTGAGGCCAAGGCTTGAAGCTGGGATTCGAGGGTGATTTTTGCTTCAGAGAGGCTGCGCAGGGATGCTGCCAGCTCAGCTTCTTTAGTTTTTTGCGCCTCAAAGAGTACCGAAAGCGCCGCTTTTTCTTCTTCCAGCCTGAGGTGCGCAGCCTGGGTCTCCTGCATCAGGGTATCGGTCTTGCGGGACAATTCCCTGAGCAAATTTAACCGTCTGAGCAGATCCTTCAGGCATGTGGCGTTGAGAACAATCTCCAGGTTGGAAGCTGCACCCGCACGCTGCTGGGACTTCAGGATCTCTCCAAGGGTGTCTCTGACAGCGTTATAGTCCCTTTCACGTTCATTGATCTGAGTCTGCTTTGCTTCAATTTGACCGCCAAGGGTGTGGATGTCGTTCTGGATCACAGCCAATTCAGCCTCCAGCTGATCGATACGTGAAGCGGTCTCGAAAAGCTCAGACAACAGGGCAAGTTCCTCGGCATTCAGGTTTTCAATGGCCTCTAGGGTTTCCTGAGCAATTGGGGCGTGGGCCTGGGTAGTGACTCGGGGCGGGGCCTGAGTGGCGAAGACCATCGGCAAAGCACCAAAAAAAGAGGCGGCAATTATGACCGTAAGCAGGAACATAAGGGCGATCTTCCCTGCTTGGCGCTTTGATTTAGTTGTGATCCGTTCATTTGAAACGCGGTCCTTCATGCACTCACCTGCCCTTATCATTCAAAATAGATGCTCTATGGGTAAAGGGTGCCCTATTGAGAGAACGCTTAAAGAAGGTCATGGCGGCGTACGCTTCTTAACGGGCACCCTCATTTAGTTATTTCAATCCGCCCAGCACCTGTTTGACCAGACTGACCGGAAACGCGCTTCGTTCCCAAAGGCGCTTGAAGGCGTAAAGGCCTTGAACAGTGCCCACGCAGAACATTATCACATGAAGCGGCACGATCATTTGAAGCATCAGGCACTGAACGACAATCCAGATGATCAGGCCCGCGCCCAGAATGCCAGTGGCATAACCGTGGATCAGGGCGCCGCGGTCCGGCTGCCTCCAGTGCAGCACTAGCCATGCAGCTGCGGCAAGATTGCCGAGTCCAAACAAAGTGAATAAGATGATTCCGGGAATGAGGAAGGTCTCAAAGGGCCCTGTCTTGAGCAGTTCCACACTTGCGCCTCCTGGTGTGACAGGGTTGAGGATGGCGCCAAGACCACCCGCGATAGCACCCACGCCAACAAAGACATGGAGCAGCAGTATTAAACTCCGAAACAACTTGACGACGTTCATGGCTCTTTTCTCCTTAATATGTAAGTTTTTTGAAGCCAACTCACGGGTGCGCCTGGTTGTGACGCTTATGAGAAACAAGATGTCCATTTTACAGCTCTGCCCGTCAATGCTGCCTGTTTTATGCGTGGCGAGAAACGGCCTACAGCGCCAGCTCCCACCGTTCTTCCGTCTGAACCTTTCCCCAGATCTCGTGGGTCTCGACCTCGGTAATCTGGAAGCCAAAATCCGTATAGAGGTGGCGCGCAGCATCCAGCTGGCTGACGGTCCAAAGAAATACTTTGGAATAACCCGCCGCTTTCGTAAACCCCAGGGCGGTGCGCAGCATGGTCCTGCCTAGTCCCAAACCGCGAAATTCGGGCTCTATGAGGTACCACCTGAGCTGAGCCGTTGTGTCGTCCGCGCGGACTATAGCGATCATACCGGCCCGTATGCCTTCAGACCCTATGCCTTTCCAGGCCTCAGCAACCCAAAGGTTTTCCTTCTCCGGGATCGCTGAAGCGCCAAAGTCATAGACCGGTCCCTCCACATAGGGACGGAAGGTGTTGTCAAAACCCTGCTCCTCAGTATAAAGCCTGTCATGGCGGTCTATGACCCAATCGAGGTCACTTTTTTGGAACGGTCTTAATGTAAAACGAATAGGACCGAGATCCGCTGTATGATAGGTCATGTGAATCGCCTCCATGGCATTAATTGTCTGCAATTTCAAAGATCTCAAAAAACTCTGATATCAGACGCTGCGCTGTGAAGTCCCATTCAAAGACCAGTGCTTCGGAGCGCTGGGTCCTGTGAGTCAGAAGCCGTTTACCCCTGTGGATCACGAGACTCTCCGCCTCCCAAAACTTCACGGTTTTGTCCTCCCCCGTCCGGTTGCACACGAACACAGGCAGTCCCGTTTCCCTGGAGCGCTGCTCCCACTCGCCCTCAGGTCCGTAGAGCCCGGGGCCCCAGGCACTCGGCGCCACCAGCACCTGCACACCCTGTGAGAGGTGCCGATCCGCGACCTTATTGGTGTACGCGTCCGCACAGATCATGATGCCAACACGGATATGGTCTATGTCCACTGGCTTAATCTCCTCGCCAAAGCTCGACCAGCCATCCGAGTGCACGATCATCTTCCTCTGGCTGCCGATGGTTCCTTTCCCACCGCCCAGCACAAAGACTGTATTATAAAAAAGTCCATCTTCGCCTTGTTCAGGCTGCCCAAGGAACAAATAAGCGCCAGCGGCACTCACACGCCTGCCGAGTTCCAGCGACCAAGCATCTGGCTGCGGCTCAATCCAGGACGTTCCTATCAAATGAGTAAACTGCAGCCCGCTGACGGCAGTTTCCGGCGTGATAATCCATGTCGCGCCAGCCCTGAGAGCGGTATCGATGCCTCGCTCAATCAGGCGCCTGTTGTGGTCGACCTCGCCGGCAATTGAGTTTAGATGAAGCATGGCAATCTTAAGGGTCGTCAAGATGGGTTCCTCCGGCGTCGTAGTATTAAGGCTTCAGCTTCTGAAGTGTAGTCTCCGTGCAGAGTTCCTTGGTTTCCAGATTAATGTGCGACATCTCCAGGGTTTCCTCAGGAGAAAAGTCCATCCAGTACTCCGGCACTTGATAAATAAAGCCGCAAAGCGGGCATTTGTAATAGGTGAGCTCCAAAGTACCGACCTCCTTGTCAATGTGAATGCGTATGGATTATTATAGCATATTTAGGGAAAGTAAACGACACCCCCGAGGGGGTGTCGCTGGGTTTTGGAACTTTTGGAGCTATGTTGGAGAGGAGGGTCGTTTTAGGAAGCAAGCTTTAGAAATATAGTGAATTTGAATCTGAGAAGTTTATATACAAATTTTATTGAAATTGGTAATTGAATCGATTTCAAGACACGATTTTTATCTGCCTGAGTCTCTAAACGTTTCTCACTTTACTTCATCATCCATCGATCCATTGAATGGATCACTGCGGTCATGGCTTCATCTGAACCGGTTGAAATCCTTCCCCAAGTGTCATACCCCCAAACCGTGCCAGGTGTAATAAAGATCCCGTCCTTTGATAAATGTTGGATTACCTCTAATACAGGGCAACCAAAATTTACAAACACAAAATTGGCAAAGGATGGCACATACTCAAGGCCCTTAGAATCAAAATAATCGCATAGTCTCTTCAATGACCTTTTGTTTTGTTGTATGCTTTTTTGAATATGTCTCGGATCTTGAAGTACTGCCAGAGCAGCTGCCTGAGCCAATAAATTGACATTAAAAACGAGTTTGACTTTCATTAACGCCTCGATGATCTTTTCAGAAGAAACAGCATATCCAACTCTTATACCAGCGAGCCCAGCTGATTTGGAAAACGTTCTAAGTACAATCAGATTATCGTAATCCTTCAGATAAGCAATACCATCCGGATACGCCAGGCAGTCTGCTGCATAATCATAATAAGCTTCATCAAGCAAAATGACTATATCTTTTGGCACCTGAGATAGAAGTTCAATTAATTTTTCCCTGTGAATAATTGTACCGGTTGGATTATTGGGGGAGGTCAAAAAAATCAATCTGGTTTTTGATGTTATTGCCTCCAATATGCTCTTAGGTTCGAAATCAAAAGACTCACAACGAACTTCTTTGAGTATCCCATTCATGAGTTGTACATTATTTTTATATAGTGTGAAATAGGGCACAACTGCAATAGCTTCATCTCCTGGATCAATTAAAATTTCGGTCACTAGTCTAATTAGCTCATCTCCGCCATTTCCGAGCAGGATTTGTGACGGTTTAATTCCCAAAAGCCCAGATAGCGCGAGTCTAAGTCTATCTGAACCTGCATCCGGATAAGTGCTGATCTGATCAATAATGGCAGCAATCGCTTTCATGGCTTCAGTTGATGGGCCCATGGGATTTTCGTTTGCATTCAATTTATAAACTTGTTCTAGACCTAATTCTATCTTTAACTCTGAAATCGGTTTCCCTGCTTTATATGGGTCCAAATACTGCAAACATTCTCTGAACAAGGTTCAAACCTCCCTGTGTTGTGGGATAGGCCGCATTGCAATTCAGACAGGTTATAGCGCGACACCCTCTGCCTGACTTTTTAATACCGGCAGGCAGTCCCCACCACGTGGAAGGATACCAATGGTTGCGCCAGGATTCCGCTTTAGCAGCTGATCCACGGCTGATTGAACACTTTCCTCACGCTTGTAACCCAATACCTTGACATCTTCATCACTCAGACCATGTGAAACAACTAAAATCTGAGCTTTTTCTCGAGCTCTTGAATTGCAGACAGCAAGAACAGCTGAGATGAGATCGATCGATTTATCATCAATAGGTGCAGCTTTTGCCTTTTCGAGAATGTCATGATAGCTCATACTCAACCATTCAGAAAATTTTGGGTGATTGTGGGCAAGCCCTTCATAACATGGGCTGGCAAAGACAATAGTTCCGCCTGGCTTAACAGCAAAATAAGCTGAGGTAACCCCTTTCAAAGCTTGCCAGAAATCCAAATCTGCAGGGTATGAACTGACGACGACAATATCGGCAAGTTCTGGCATTTCAATAGAAAAAGCATTTCTTGAAATTCTGGCACCCTCCCGATGAGCCTCAACAAAATCACCGCTGACAATTTCTATAACCTCACCAAGAGGATTCTTGACTGTGTTGATGATGAATTTCAATCCCGCTTGTCTTGCGACCTGCTCCATTCCAAGCCTGCACGGGTTGTCTACAATGCCAAGCGGGATCTCATCGAGCATAGCAGCCGAAATATGCGTTGCAGCCGTGGTGGGGTATCCGCAAATGCCTGGCTGCAGAATCTTGGCACCACCTGAAAATCCAGCATCAGAATGTGGGATGATATTGCCAATTCCAATTATAAAATCCACTTCATTTACTTTTCTGTTGACCTGGACAGGAATTTCAAATCCTTTTACGAAGACTGAAGGCATCGTGACCATACTGCCTTCATCCTGGTAATCATGCTGATGGATCTTGAGTTTATCAAATAGATCCTGACCAACTTTATCCAATATTTCTGCTTCTGTCATCATCCTGTGAGATCCAGGTGCCGTCAAAATCTCAATCTGTTCATACGTTAAACCACATTCTAGTAGGTAATCGACTAAAACAGGCAGGATTTCTTTAACCGGCGTTGATCTAGTCGCGTCCTCAATCAATATGAGGACGCGGTCTTTTGGCTTCACGCAAGCCCTGAGTGACTGGCATCCAAAGGGGTTATCCAGACTTTTTCGAACTGCTTCAGCTAGATGAGACTCTCCCTTTGTGTTCTTCAGAGTACCTTCAAATAGAAAATTTTCACTCGGAATTTCAAAAGTGATTCTGTCTGGCCCATAGGGTATCATCATTTGCATGAATTGAATGCCTCCCTTTAGTTCAGGTTAACTATCATTTTAAGTATGGCTGATTGAGTTGAATTCTTGAACACTTATGGTCTATAAAATTTCAATCCAGCCCTCTGTGGCATTCAGAATAATTCGATCACCATCTTTTATCAACTTGTAGAATTCTGGGTCTACTTTGTGGACCATGGGCACTTCAAATATCAACGCACTTGAAACTAATACGGGATCTGCATGCTCAATAATCATACCGAGTGGGCTTTTTTGATTTCGACCAAGCTTAAAGAGACCATCGGCTTGAACCACTGAACTGCCTTTTCCTGACGGCATCATCAGAATCTTGCCTGCAATGTTCCGGCCTTCCAGATCGTGATTGCGTTCGACAACCAAACCGGTTTCAGGCTCAACCAAATAGTAGCACACGGCGTCTTTTGATATTATGACTTCAGCTTCCGCGTAACCTTCAGAAATTCGTTTACAGTAAAATTTTGTTCCCATTATTTAAGCACCTCCCCGAGAATCGCCGCCTCTACGGCTTCTTCCAACGGACGAATTTTAAATTTAATCCCTCTGATCTCGTTGTAATAAGCGCACTTTGGAGAGTCAGTGACAGCATTCATCCCGTAATACGGCTGCCAGCAAGGTGGTACATCAATACATGTATCCGCGATGATATGACCGCCAGCGCGTTGAATGACATCCAAGAAACCCATGCGGTCCGCAAGTTCACGTGTCAGTGAGCTGGTGAGCACCCAAAAGTCGACAGCGAATTTACGTTCTCCAACGGTTTTAGCAATAGTCTCCACTTGATCAATATTGAGATGAGGGCATCCAAACATGGCAAAATCAATTTTGCCTGGTTCCCTGCACAACCTTTCTCTGGTCGCAGCCAAGTCCTGATCTGTGATTTTTAACCGATGTTTTATTTTATTGTTTCCGAATGCAGCTTCAAGCGTTGGCGCTTCCGGTGTAATGCCTACCATGTGATACATGGAGACTGCGCCGGAAGTATTGAGTTGAGCCCCAAAATTCATGAATCCAGCAGGCGTTGGTCTTGATTTTATGCCGGTGAAAACTGGAATCTCCAGCCCTTTATAAAGTTCTGGATAGCACCATCCCAGGAGCTGATAATCAAAATCAGTTTCAACTTTAGCTTCGACTTCGACCAGAATTTCGCCCTTTCTGTTTTCGTCCAAAAGCAGTCCATATTCCGGGACTAAACCAGTAATTGCTGCACAGAGAGCGCTTTGTGAAGATTCACGGTTGGATCTTGCCCCAAATACTGAATTGACATATGGTGTGGCGCTGGATTCAGAAAAAGCGATGACTTCACCAAATCCTGGAACGTTTTGTTGTAAATACGGTGTGCAATCGAAGGTTAAGGTTGCCCCAATTTGCTTGTAAGCTTCATTTGTGGCACTGACAATATCAATACCAGCCTTCGGAATCTCAAAAAGATGCTTTTTCAAATATTTAAGGTCAATACTCGGATTTACAGTGGGTGATACCTTGCAATGTGCACCTAGCTTGAGAAGTTTATCCACAAACCAAAGATCTGCATCCTGAGCACTCAGTGCCACATGAGCCCGAGTAATAGGCACCATGCGTTCAGCCTCAAATGTCTCACCCATTGCAACTTGAATTTTCATTGCTGCTGCAATGCCTTCTCCATATTTTCCCTCGAGCATATCTTTTTCTTCAACAGTTAACTTCATAGTGCACCTCCATAGATCCCTGATGTCAAAGTTTTATTGAATATAATTTTACTTATTTCAACAAATCGACCAAAAACATAGTGGTGGCCGGCACATAAGTCGTGATCATCAAAACAATGATCAAAGCCACTAGAAAATATTTCATGTATTTCATCATGCTGCCAATAGAGACCTTCCCAACAGCTGATGCCACGAACAGATTAATGCCGTATGGCGGCGTAACAAAACCTATCGCCAAGTTCATTGTGATCACAACACCAAATGTGATAGGTGACATACCGAGTTGAGTAACAATTGGCAGCAGTATTGGGGAAAGGATAATGGTCGCTGGGATATTATCAATTAAGCAGCCAATCGCCAAAAGAAATAAGTTGATAATCAACAAAAGCAAAATTTTGTTGGTTGTAAGGGTCATGATTGCATCTGCAATCGCCGTTGGGATCTGCTGAATGCTCAGATATCCCGCAAAAGCCATGGAGAAACCCACCATAAAAGTTGTGATGCCATTGATTAAAATGGTATCAAACAATGATTTGTAAAGCAGCTTCCAGGTTAGTTCTTTGTAGATAAATGCCCCGACAAACGCAGAGTAGACGACTGCAATAACCGCAGCTTCTGTAGGCGTAAAAACACCAGCATAAATGCCGCCAAGAACTATGGTTGGAGCCAATATCGCCCAAATGGCTTCTTTGAAAGACGTTATAACTTCTTTTGGTTTAGGAAAATGCCCAGTGCCTTTGTAGCCATATTTTTTTGCCAATATGTAAGAGGTTACCAGTAATGCAATACCCATCAAAACGCCAGGTATAAAACCTGCAATAAACAAGTCGCTGATGGAGGTGTTGACAACGACACCATAGATGACGAAAGGAATACTTGGAGGAATGATGACGCCGATGGTTCCTGCAGCAGCAGTTAAAGATGCAGCAAAACTAGTGTCGTAATCCCTTTCTTTCATGGCTGGGATCATAAACGTTCCAATAGCCGATGTCGTCGCCATGGCTGAACCGGAAATGGCCGCGAAAAACATGCATGAAACAGTTGTAACCATAGCTAGGCCGCCAGTAAAGTAACCAAAGATCATGTTGGCAAAGTCAAGGAGTCGTTTTGCCACACCACCAGTGCTCATCAGGCTTCCAGCAAGGATGAAAAACGGTATAGCCATCAAAGGGAATGAATCACACCCAGCTACGGCGTTTTGTGTTACCATAACCAGTGGAATGTCTGCAAATAAGAACAGCGTAATCGCAGTGGAAATTCCAACAGCGTAACCTATTGGAACGCTCAGTATGATCAGGACAATAAAGGACCCAAACAGAAATAATGCTTCCATCTTATATTGTCCCCCCTTTGGCTTCTTTCGCTGGTCTGAATAGTTCTACCAACTGATCAATGATATACACACTTGTGATCGCCGAACTGAATGGCAGGGATAAATAGACATAACTTAACGGAATTTTCAAAGCGGTCGAAAGCGCGTTTCTTCCAGCAATCTTCAATACGAGCTGGTAACCATTGATGACGAGAAAGATACAAAATATTAGAAGGATAGTCAGAGCTATGGCATTCAACCACTTTGCCCCTGCTGGACTCAGCTTCTTAACAAGTATTTCTACCCGGATTTGCTCTTTCATTCGAATGCCAACACCTGTTCCTAACCAGATTTGCCAAATAAATATATAACGCGCAAGCTCTTCACTCCAGGATAATGAATTATTAAACACGTATCGCATAATGACCTGCACGAAGATCAGAACAACTGTAAAAACAAGGCTAGCAACTAATAGTCGTTCTTCAAATTTAGTGTAGAGTCGAAGCAATTTTCTCATCCACGTCACCTTCTTCCAAAATAAACTAGGAGGAATAACCAGAATTTTATTATTAATATGCTCGAATTTGAAAGATGCCGGGAGGCAGAATCCGCCTCCCGGCCAAAGTGGGGCAATGTCAAAGGGGAAGTTTTACTTGTTGTACTGTTCAATTAGGTCAAACCATTCCTGACCGAATTCAGTTTTATACTTGTCATGCATTGGAACCAATGCATCCATGAATTTTTGCATGTTTTCTGCTGAAATTTCATTAACGGTCATGCCTGCTTCTTTTAATTTGTCTACAGTCGCGATATTGTCGTTAATCTCATCTTCACGTTCTGCTTCTATCAGGAATTTTCTAGCGCCATCCATGACAACCTTCTGCTGATCTTCAGATAATCCGTTGAAGAAATCTGCATTCATAACATTAGCAAGGTAAGATTGTACGTGGCTTGTAAGGCTGTAGAACTCCTGTACTTCATAGAATTTCGACGCATAAACAAGTGCCGGCGCATTTTCCTGGCCATCGACAGTCCCTTGCTGGAGACCTGTAAAGACTTCACCAAAGCTCATTGGAGTCGGATTGGCACCCAAGTATTTGAACATGTCTATGAAGACTGGGCTTTCCATAACACGCATCTTTATGCCTACAAGATCTTTTGGCTCGTTGATTGGTCTTACATTATTTGACATGCTGCGGGCACCATTGTAGCTATAACCCAGATTCAAGAGGCCAACCGGAGCCAGTTTTTCATCCAACTTCTTGCCAAGATCTCCATCCAGCGCATTGAAGCCTGCATAAACGTCTTTAAATATAAATGGGAGATCGAGCAGTCCAAAGATTGGATCATAGGCTGTTAATACAGCTGTCGAAGGAATCGCAATCTGGATTGTGTTTAACGCGACTGCTTCCGTTAACTGAAGATCGCCACCCAATTGTCCATTTGGGAACAGTTGAACTTCTATAGAACCGCCAGATTCTTTTTCTACATAATCTTTGAAGGCAACTGCACCACGATGTGTCGCAGTTTCTTCAGAAACAATGTGAGCTACTTTAATGACGGCTTTTTCTGCAGGTGCTTCTGCAGGCGTTTCCGCAGGTGTCTCAGTTGCAGGCGCAGGTGCAGGACTGCTGCATCCAGCCGTCATACCAATAATCATCACAAGAATCAACAGAAGTGCAAATAACTTTTTCATAGTCTTCCTCCTCAAATTTGATGTTCACTCCAAACAACCCAGACCTATAAACTATATGTAATCAAAAGTCCTGATTTCTCACCTCCAAAATAAATCAATTTGCCTAAATGAATCAGATAAATACGACTTGTTCTGAATTTGCATCTACCCTGACCTTACAACCTTCTTTTAATTCAGCATAGAAGGCTTCATCCAATTGATCCACCATTGGGACCTCCATTATGATAGCGCTGGATACAAGCACTGTATCGGGATTCTGAATGATCATAGCCTTAGGTGCATTCTGTTTCATTGCCAGCTGATAAAGACCATCGGCTTGAACTACTGAACTTCCTTTACCGCCCGGAAAAACCAAAATCTTGCCTGCAATGCTTTTACCTTCTAGATCATGGCCTTTTTCAATCACCTCTCCTGTTTCGGGATTGATCAGATAAAACATAATGTCGTCTTTTGAAACGATTACTTCACCTTCAGCGATACCTTCTGAGATGCGATGGCATGAAAAACTTTTTTCATTGACAGACATTAATCGATTTCCCCCTTCAGCGCGGCGTCAATACAGGTTTCAAGATCTCTAATAATAAAATTCAGCCCCCTGCGTTTAGGATAATAGGCACATTTTGGTGAATCCGTTATTCCGGTTTTTCCTGAGAGATAGTGCCAGCATGGTTGATCTGGACAAGTGTCTGAAACTATATCTCCGCCGGATTCTCTAATAGTTTCTAGGAGGCCCATTCGATCCGCCATTTCTTTAGTATGACTTGAGGTGAGAATCCACATTTCGACAGCCAATTTTTTACCGCGGATGCGCTCAGCAATAATCTGAACTTGGCGGAGAGTGAAATGAGGACAACCAAACATTGCAAAATCTATTTTTTGTTCACCAGGCTCAGAAATTTGAGACAGAATCTCCTTCAGATCATCATTTGTGATTGTGACTATTCGTTTTGGTTCTTTTCCGCCAAATGCAGCTTCCATAGTTGGTGCTTCAGGTGTAACACCCAAAACGTGGTACATGCCATATGCACCAGAGGTATTAAGCTGTGCCCCAAGATTCATAAAAGATTCAGGTGTGATTGGTGTAGGGAGACCAGTAAAAACAGGAATGCCCGGTCCAATTTTCTTTCCCATATATCCAAGAAGTTGATATTCAAAATCGCTTTTTATATCAGCTTCAACATTGACCAAGATGTCTCCGAATCGATTTTCATCGAGTAAAAGTCCATATTCGGGGACTACACCTGTAATAGCAGCACAAAGTGCACTCTGAGCTGCCTCTCGATTCGATCTTGCTCCCCAAACACTATTGATGTAAGGTGTTGCACTTGACTCAGAAAAGGCGGTAATTTCGCCAAAGAATGGGACATTGGTTTGTATGTATGGTGTACAATTATAAGATAGTACTGCGCCAAGTGCCTTATAAGTATTGTGCGTGCGCTGCATTAGACTCGCGAATTCATCAGTGACTTTACCTGCGCTTGTGAAATAATTAAGATTAAATCCTGGATTTACAGTCGGTGGAATTTTACAATGTGCACCCGCTTTTAACAATTTTTCTGCGAACCATAGGTCAGCTTCTTGATTGCTGAGGGCCACGTGAGCACGTGTTATTGGTACCATTCTCTTTGCGTGAAATGAATCCCCAATGGCTGCCTGAATTTTCATAGCGATTGCAGTACCTTCTCCATGCTTGCCTTCAAGCATCTCCCTTTCGAACTTTGTCAGTTCCACAATTCTGCCTCCTTTAGAGAATGTTTTATCTTGCAGCACCCTAGCATATTTCAATATCTTAGAAGAAAAGAGAGCTATATCCACGCACCATTCAACCTGTATACAGGTTGAATGGCAAAAAAGTCGTTTCTTGCTGTTAGTTCTTTATGTCAACCCGCAGCTCAAAATAATATAAGATGCTGTTGAACTTCCGTTAAAGATGAAAATCCGGATCTTTTAAAACATTGTTTTCTGCAAATTGAATATGTTCAGCCAATAGCTGCTTAACTTTTTCTTCATTTTTCTCCCTGATTGCCTGAATAATATCCAAATGCTGCTGAATTGTAACTGCTTGATATGGAAATTTGCTGATAGATAAAGCCTGGATTCTTTGAATCCTTTGACGGATACTATGCATTATATCCTGCATTATTAAGTTGTCTGACTTATCCAATATCAGTGCATGAAGCTTATGATCAGAACCTGCCAAATCTTCATATGAAACTTCTATCCCATCTTCCAACTTTTGTTTGCTTTCAATCCAGCTCTTTTCCAATTCATATATATCTTCCTCTGTTACATTCTTTAAAAATGATTTTACAGCGGCGCATTCAAGCGCAGTACGGACTTCAAACAGTTCGTGAACCTCTCTCGTTGTAATATTTCGTACAAATATGCCAATCCCATTGTGAATTTCAACTAAACTTTCACTGGCCAGAATTTTTAAAGCTTCCCTCACCGGAGTCCTGCTCATGTTCAGAGCTTGAGCAAGTACATTTTCACTTAAAAATTCACCAGCACTTATTTCATTGTAAATAATCATATGCTTTATGGCATCATAAGCTACATCCGTTAGGTTTTGTGCTTTTTTCTTCGGAATGACTAATTTTGTTTGTCTGGTCAAGGTATAACCTCCTCGGATTTGACTTTGAAATATTATCCGAAAATAGCACTCATGTAAATATAAACTCATCAAATCCAAATTGTATTACGGATTTCAGAATAATCTGAACACTTTACCTGTATACAGGTTACATCCAGGTCTTAAATATGTCAATCAAATTTTTTTTGAATCTCATTAGAGTTTGTTGCCTGATTGCCAAGCTGGTTTCGGACAGCAGTGAATCCTTCTTTCATTAAGGGCTCTATCAATGTTCATATTTGGTTGAAATATGAAACTCGGTGTCAGACACCGAGTTTCTTCTGAAATGAAATGAGGTGTCAGCGACTTCCACCTATCAACCCCCGGTTTCACACCTCACACACTCAGTTCCTTCCGCTGCAGCCAGTAAGCCTCCCCTGGCTTTAGTATTAAAATATCAATAGGTCCGCCTACGGTCTTAAGCCTGTTCTGGAATTTCATGGTATCCACCGTGGTGCGGATGGCAAACTCGGCAAAGTCCACGGCATCCTGGAGAGTGAAATAGTTCCACGAAATGTCGTGTGCTTTGAAGTCGACTGTGCTGCCATCGGGTTTTTTTATCTGAGCTGGACTCAGAAGTCTGGCCAGGACATCCACTTCACCAGACCAGGACGCGCCCTGATTCTCCGTGCCCTCCCGCTTTGCGCGCTTCGACTTGATATTAACGTTCCACAGCCTTTTTTCATAAGCAGAACCAACCTTCTTATACCCCGCTATGAAAAAGTTGGAATTCGGCACATTGTCAAAACGGTTGAAATAGGTAATCAGGGCTTCCGGCACCTCGTCAATGTCCGTCTCCGGTCCCATGTTTTCGCGTATAAAGGCTTCAATATAACCGGTCAGCGGTTTATTGTCTATGGAGACTTCCCCACAGACGGACAAACCAATCTGGTTGGGGCACAGGAATGTCTTATACGTCGTATCTGTTGTGTGAATCCCCAGGGTCTGTACTTTCTTCTCTTTGGTTTCCTCCATGCGATTATAAGTGGAACGGCTGTCACTTGCCAGCACAATTCCCTCTCCAACGAAGACACATACAATCAACGACACGGGTATCCCTCCTCAAAATGGGTATGCAAGAGCCCGTCAAAGCCCTTATTCCGTTCTGCCCCACTTCATTTCGATGCCATCGGCATCATATTTCTTTCTTTTTGCGGTGAGGGTTTCAATGTCGATCCGGATCACGACGGTCCTCGACATCCCACTTTCCGCCGCGGCCTCAAAATAAGGCATATTGAGGGGCGTGAACTTCTCTGAAATCGCTCTGAGTCCCTTAAGTTTTTCTTCGTCTGATGTCACCAAGACCGCTGTACCCGTGAGGATGGCGGACTCAAATTCAGTTGTGAACTTGTTCGCCACTAATGATGCAACCTGGTTCTCGGCTTTCAGCGCCTCAAATTCTTCAGGCTGGATAGGGTCCGGAATGTGGATGTCCCCCACAAAGACCATTGTGACAGCGCCATTGAACTTCAGGTTGTCGATCTTTCTGCCCTCAGGAGCGCTGTGCAGATAAATGATGTCACCCACCCTTGCCGGCGAGACAGGCACCGAATAAGGGATCCCCTTTTCGCCGATGGTCGTCAGAACGCCAAATCGTGCCTTATCTATCACGTAAAGTCCAAAGCTTCGGTCCATTTCGCGGTCCTTGCGCCTCATAATTTTCCTCCTGTTTTCCATAAGCTTTATGGGGTGGAGATGGGTGACCGTCGGCAAAATGCTTTTTTATAGGATGCTTTCAGTCAGGATCACCACGTCGACATGGCATCTATACCCATGACGTTGAATTTCTATTCGAGGAACGAAAAAGTGAGCGTCCAGTGATCATCAAATGGGGGTATAAATCAGCAATAAGGCATTTTTCACAACACAAGTTTATGAGGGCTGCACCCGATCTGTCGTCATTGTCTGTCTGACGTTTGTCACTCACCCAGACTTACGCGAAAAGGAGAGAGAAAATGGCTGAAAGTGTTTACAAAGTCATCGAACTGATCGGTACCAGTGAGGAATCCTGGGAAAAGGCAGCTATTTCGGCTGTAGAGGTGGCTTCCAAGTCTCTGGATGACATTCGCATAGCTGAAGTCGTCAGAATGGACCTCCAAATTGAGGATGGCAAGGCGGTATTATTCCGAACCAAACTCAAAGTGTCTTTCAAATATCACGATCAGGATTAAAGTCAATTTTCAAGGGTGCGGCCATTTTTGTAATTTTTAACAATTTTATATAAGCGAAGGGGGGAGCAAAATGCTGCAGCTGGAAAATTTAAACTTAAAAGATGGCAGTACCATGCCGAGGCTCGGCCTTGGAACCTGGTTTTTGGGCGAACAGTTCCGTTATCAGTCCAGGGAGCTTCAGGCAGTCAAGCGTGGCCTGGATCAAGGCATACGCATGATTGACACTGCAGAGATGTATGGAGACGGCGGCGCGGAAACCATCGTGGGCAAAGCGATCCAGGACGCGGATCGCACGCAGCTTTACTTAGTGTCGAAAGTCTACCCTCACAACGCGAGCGAAGGCAAAATTGCCAAAAGCTGTACCGAAACCCTGGAGCGGCTCGGGACCAAATATCTGGATCTCTATCTCCTCCACTGGCGGGGCGGTGTTCCGCTGCAGGAGACCGTGGATGGCATGGAGGCACTGGTTGCCAGGGGGAAGATCAGACGCTGGGGCGTCTCGAATTTCGATCTTGCGGATATGGAAGCGCTGTTTTCCGTTATGGGCGGCGACAAATGCACAGTGAATCAGGTCATGTACCATCTGGGCTCACGAGGCATCGAGCACAGCCTGCTGCCTTGGATGAAAGCCAACGGCGTGGCGCTCATGGCTTATTCCCCGCTGGCACAAGGCGGCGCTCTAAAAAAAGAACTGGTCTCACATCCAGTCATTTTGTCAGTTTGCGCCAGAAACCGGATCAGCTTTCATCAGCTGATGCTCCTCTTTGCCCTTCGGGATCCACAAACGGCGGCCATTCCACGCACCTCAAACGCGTCCCATGTGGACGACCTGATCAAAGGGCTCTACGTCAAGCTCAGTGATGAAGACTGGGCTCGTCTGGACGAGGCTTTTCCGGCGCCGGACAAAAAAGTGCCGCTGGAAGTGATTTGAATTAATAACCGCGCACACACCTGACTTCAGTAATGGGTTATTCTAAAGATTGAAGCTATTTGGGCTTCAGTTGACTATCCAGCCATGCTTTTAGCACCGTCGCATGGTTAACCTCGTGATCCTTCGCGCCATAGAGCAGCGTCACCGGCTGAACCTCCAAGATCTGGCGGAGCCGCGCAGCATAAGCAGCAGCACCTTCGCTCTGGTCAAGCTCCATAGTGTAGCGGACTCTAAAGTCTTCCATACGCTCTGGCATGTGACAAAAGTCTTTTCTGAGAGCCGTGCTCGGCGCCAGGTCTTTTGCCCAGTCGGCCAGCGACGCTCTTTCCTTGCTGATCCCCCTTGGCCACAGACGATCCACAAGAATCCTGAAGCCATCCGAATCAGACACAGGCTCATAGATGCGTTTCAGTAAAATCCCGTACATGTACATCCGCTCCCGTTAAACATATTAAGTCAGGTCAGTGCAAAGGTCACCCTTGATATCTTCCATGCCCCCCCTTGTATTTTCCTGCAACCGCATCCAATAAATCTACAGACACAACTTTGGGAGGTTTCTATGAAACTGGAATACACCACCAGGCACCTGGACGGCATGGCCTTTGAAATGACACTGGACGGCCATCATAAACTGATCATGGACGCAGAAGATGACTTTGGCGGCAATGACCGCGGACCGCGGCCAAAACAGCTCCTGATTTCTGCGCTCACAGGCTGTTCCGGCATGGACGTCGTTTCGATCCTGAACAAAATGAAAGTCGAATTTGCCAGCTTCGAAATCAAAGTTGAGACGGAAATGACTGAGGAACATCCTAAAACCTATTCGAAGATTCACCTGATCTATGAATTTACCGGCCAGGATCTGCAGGCCTCAATCAAGAAGATAGAGAAGGCCGTGGACCTGTCACAGAACCGCTATTGCGGTGTTGCCGACATGCTGAGCAAGGCGGCTGTGCTTACCAGCGAAATTCGATTGATTGAAGCCTAGAAGAACGTGCGGGGCATCCTTTGTAAAATGGTGCCCCGCACGTTCTTTCTTTTTTTTTACCGATGGTCCCATATCCGACACCCTCAATTCACATAACTGTGGATGCTCGGCAGCAGGGTATTCACCCCGACATAAGTAAACAAAACGCAAATAAACCCAATCAGAGCAAAGACTGCGGCTTTCTTGCCACTCCACCCCTTCACAATTCTCATGTGGAGATAAATTGCGTAGATGATCCAGGTGATCAGCGACCAGGTCTCTTTGGGATCCCAAGCCCAGTAACGGCCCCAGGCAGACTCCGCCCAAATAGCCCCCGTAATGATTACCAGAGTCAGAAAGAAATAACCGGAAGCCACTGCCCTATAGCTGATCATGTCCAGCTTTCCCAGGGTAGGCAGATGACGCTGAATAAAATCATCTTCTTGAAAGCGGTCCCTGAGCAGATACATCCCAGACACTCCAAAAGCGACCCCAAAAGCGCCATAGCTGACGACCGCCGTTGCAACGTGAAAAGTAAGCCACAGACTGCGAAGCGCCGGCATCAACGGCCGCACATCTTTATTCTGCATAGCGGCGTAACCAATGATGAGCAGGATCACCGGCGCTACAAAAGCACCCATTGCCCTGAAGCTGTAACGGCGTTCGAAGATGAGATACACAAGGGCAATACCCCAGGCGAAACTGGTAGCAAACTCGTATTGGTTCGACAGCGGTACCCGCTGAGCACCGAGTCCCCGGGAGACTAGAGCCAGGGAATGCAGGATAAAGCCGCCCCACAGAACATAAGTGGCGACGCGCCCAAGTTTTTCATTTTTGCCCAGAAAAAATGCCAGATAGAGCACCATGGCTGCAAAATAGAGTCCCAGTGCACCATAGAAGCATAAGCTTTCAATGCCCAGAAATTGCTCCAGCATACACTATTCCCCCATTTTCAAAGTTTGCCACAGCGCTGAAAGGGATTCATGATAGATTATAGGATTCTTCTTTGTGAATCCGCTGACCCAAACTTTCCCATCCGCACCTACATAACCATAGAGAGATTTTGGTACCCAGTAAAAGCTCAGAAAGAGACCTGTCAGAAGCAGCATACCGCCTGCGCCGGCCGGTATAGTGCCTGGATCGCGCACCACCTGAAGCACTGTGAACAGCCGGGGTTGATAGAACGAAAACGTGGTATCACCATAGCGGATCGGTTCTCCCGGCATGGCCACGTTTGTCCTTACCTGGCGGCCCTCTTCAAAGAGCGAATAGAGCAGTACAGGTCGATTGAGGAATGGCGTCGCTGTATAGGGCTGGCCATCTTTCATTATGAAGTCAGGATAAAAGGCCAGGTAGTGAAGTGCGATGGATTCACCCGGTTCCTCAAAGACCTCCGACGTGTAGAGCGTGCGACTGATCTCGGAGCCGTCCGCCTTTTGCATCACCACGTCCAGCGCCCAGCCGGTGCCGTTTTGGTAAATACTCATCCCCTGGCTTCGAAACGGGGCGTTGACCTGGGTCCGCCCTGACGCCCTGAAGCCGTTTTCCGGATCATATAGTATCAGATCTGTGAGATATTGATGGATACTGTAATCCTGACGGTATTCAATGTCGAATGCCTCAATGGCAATCCTGTAGGGAGTGCCTGCCACAACCTGGTCCGTCCCTGGCACCCCGTAGACAAATGCCTCGAAGCCCAGCAGTTTTCCTATGAAAAAGAAAACTATGATCAGCAGAAGGCCAAGATGGCTGAGCCAAGATCCCAGCAGTCCCGCCTTGCAGCGGCTGGCATAGAGATAGAGTCCGTCCGTGGTCTCCTTTGTTTTGAAGCTCTTGAAGCCTGCCCGCTTGAAGAAGGTTTCGACTGCAATTTTTGGCGGTTCTCCAAATGGCGCGGTGTAGGTGCCGTAAAAAGTACCGTGTTGTGGAAGGATGGTTTCAGGGACCATCGGCAGTCGCCATTCTTTTAAAAGTTTGGGGAACCGCCTCAGGTTGCAGAGAATCAGGTTGATGGACAGCATGAGAATCAGAAAGCCGTACCACCAGGCGCTGTAGACCCTGTCGAGCTGAAAAAACTGAATGGCGCTCAGTTTAACGCCACTGAAATTCTGCGCGTAAAATTCGGCTGTGTGTCCCTGGGGAATCAGCGTCCCAAGGATGGACAGCGCCGCGACCAGTGCCAGCAGGATCATACCGCTGCGCATGCCATAAAACACGCCCCAGATCCTTCCTCCGCTCTTTTTGCCGATGGTTCCAGTCCCAAGTCCCAGCTGTTCCACCGGTGAATTGCCTTTTCTGCTGCCCATGCGCTCACCTCGAAAAAAAGGCTCCGCGAGGAGCCCGTAGAATTAATTGCCTTGAAGCAGGGTCAGCGCTTCCTCCGTCAATTGTTCCGCTTGGTCCAGAAGCTTGTGGGACAGCGGGTTGTTGTGGAAGCCTTCGCTGTTTTCGACGAATACGAAGTCCCAATACCACTGCGCCGCTCTATGCTTCGCTCTGGCCTCTGTCAGAACGGCCTCGGAAACCCCGCTGTTTTGCGCTTCTCCAAGGGCTTGGATGAGCGCCTCAATTTTGAGTGCCGTCTCGTTCATGCGCTCCTCGACTCTGCCTTGAAGTCCTTCGACTTTGGCAATCATGGACTCACTGGTTTCTTTGGTATGGCAGGTGAGACAGGAGGCTTCGACATTTTTGAGCGGACTCGTCCATTGATGGGATGGCATGACGTCGCCGCTTGCGCTTTCGACATCCGGCATATGGCAATTAACGCAGGTAAAGCCGTAGCCTTGGTGCAGGCTGCCCTGGAAGGTCTCCCATTCAGGGTGCTGAACCTTCAGAAGCGGCGTGCCGCTGACCGGATGGGTCCAGTCTGAGTAGCCAAGGTCGTCGTAATAGGCCATCATGGCTTCAGGGTTCAACCCGTTAACCGATGGCATTATGACCACCTTGCTTTCCGGATCGAGATAGTACTCAACGTGACACTGGGCACAAGCCATTTCTTCAGGTTTAAACTCCTTGCCAATGCCTTCGACGGCGACATTCAAGTGCTCGCGGGTGACATAGAGAACGCCTGGTTCATTCTTGTGACAGTCATAGCAGCTGATCGTTTCCATTTCTTCCAGGTTAACGACTTCTTCAAATTTAAGCGCGTTGCCGGCGACGCCCTGCGCCTCCAAGATAGTCAGAAATCCGCTGGTCTTACAGGTCAGGCAGCTGGCGGCCGGTTTGGGCCGTTCTGAGTTTACCACGTCTTCCAGGGCGTAAGTATGGCCCCGTGCTCTCAGGTATTCGATACTGAAGCTGTTGCCGTCATACAGTGTATTTAAGTAAGGGTATTTCTCCAGATAATCTATTTGCTCGGACGCGCCGTAGGTTGTTGCTGCCATTTCATTATTTTTCAGATAGCTTGCGTATATGTCCGGATGATCCTTTTCCCATTCCTGAGCGGAAATGATACCTTCTTCCTTTCCGCCGGAACAGGCAGTACCCATCATCAGGACCACAAGGGCCAAGAGCAACAAGAGGACTTTCCTGTTCATAGTCTCCCCTCCTCGGGGTTTGCTGAAACTTGGGTCAAATCGAAATCAAAGTAGACGCCGCGTCTTCCAGGATGCCGTTTTAGACCTGCCTCTGCCGGAAATCACCACCTCAATTTATTTTTTTGTAACTCCATACGCTACATTTATTCCCATTTGAGTGGGATTTAAACGAGGTGATGTTATGAAGTGGGGTAAGACACCGAGTTCAGGTTGGTGTCTTACCCCGACTTCGATTTGGGGTCTGACCCTGAGTTTAACTTGTTGACAGAGCATGTAATGATTCAGCTGGGACCGCAGCCTTCATTTTGTCCTAAAACAAAAAAGCACGGTGGAAGTCCAATTCAACCTCCGCCGCGCTATTCAACATTAAATTTTTCTCAAAATCTATTTTATCAGCTTTGACAACTTCTTAAACTCAGGCGTCCCCGACAGCTTCAGCATATCGAACATGAGTGTTTCAGTATTACTGACGACCGCCCCCATCTCTGACATGAGCGCGAGTCCGTTGCGATAATTTTCCTTGGTGCGTGAGCAAACCCCGTCCTTCGCAACAAAGACATAATAACCCTTGGAGAGAAGGTCCCTTACGGTCTGATAAACACAAATATGCGTCTCCATACCGGTAATGATGACACTTTTGCGGTAAGTGGATCTCAAATAGTCCTCCACCTCAGGGGTCAGACCGCAGAAGGACATTTTTTCGAAGACCTTGACTTTCTCTTCGTCAAGATGAACCTTCTCAACAGTTTTGCCAAGCCCTTTTGGATACTGTTCAGTTACAATTACTGGCATATCAAAGGCTTCAGCGGTCTCAATGAGGATGTTGGTGCTCTTCACCACATCATGGCCGTATTTCATGGTCGGGACGAGTTTCTCCTGGATATCAATCACCATCAGTACCGCGTCCTCATGCTTTAAATTATATTTTGTCAACATGACCTTCAACCACCTTCATGAATGTTTGTACCCACTTTACTAAAAACGGAAGAAAAAAGCAAGGCAGTCCAAAAAAACAAGACAGAAGGTGTTCAAGTAGGCGACACCTTCAGCCGAAACTAAAAATGCTTATGAGCCCATTACCGAAACAACCCCATGGCTGAGCGCATAGATCAGCACCGCGGCAATGAAATTACCCACCAGAATAGCAGGAAACGCCCATTTAAAGCGCATATCCAGAAGCGCAGCCGCGAGACTGCCGCTCCAGACCCCCGTTCCCGGAAGTGGAATCGCCACAAAAACCAAAAGACCCCAAGCGCCGTACTTCTGAATCTGTCCGCTTTTGTTTAGAGAGCGGTGCGTCAGCCTATGAATCACCTTTTCAAAGGTCTTCGTCTTTTTCAAGGCATTGAAAATTGGACGGATTGTAAAAAGTATAAACGGCACCGGTATGATACTCCCAATAAAACTGAGAATCGTCGCATGTAAAGGCGACAGGCCTAAAGAAATCCCCACAGGGATAGCACCCCTCAGCTCGATAACAGGCATAGCCGCCGTCAACAGCACCGTCATCTCTATTGATATAATATTAATGAGCTCTTGAATCAATCCACTCAACTCCAACATAAAAATAAAAGGCCTCTATACAGGCCTTTACCAGTATACCAGAAATTTGGAGGATCTTCTTATAATATTTTCAAATTGTTACAATTCTATGGTAGTATTAACTTCTAATACACTTCAGTAGTTCAGCAGTTCAGCCGTTCAGCAGTTCAGTACTAAAGTATCCTAGAAACAGGAGGCCTTCATCATGAAAAGAAAATTTACTCTGTTAATATTGGCCGCAGCCATAGTTGCTTCCGCCTCAGGCTGTTCACAAATCAGAGACGCCGTTGCAAAAATCAAGGGCGACCTGATCGGTCAACGCTTCGTCATTTCGGTCTACGACGACTATGCTGACAAAACCCTCGAAGTCACAGGCAGTAAAATCACCGTAGGCCTGCTCGAAAACTCATCCAATTTCAACGTGGAGAATGCGGGTTTTGAATCCGAGGTCATCGAAATCACCGTCAATGGCGACCAGATGTTTCAGGTCGGCAACACGGTTATCTTCGCGGAAGAGGGCCTCGACATGGTCAAGGACTACGCGGTGCCAACCGAAGTCAGCGGCGGCCAGGGCGGCGGGTTCGTACCCTTTGACCGCTACGTCAACGACATCAAAAACCAGATTGGCAAGGATAAGACCATTATCATTTCAAGCCAAATGGGCATTCCCATTGGTGTCTATCAAGGCAAAGAGGTTTTCGTGACCGTCCCTGACGACCTGCCAAAGATGACCCGTCTCAACATAGATGGCAAGAGTCTTTATATACATAGGGCGAACTATATCATTATGGATTCGGACATGCTGGATTAGCGCAGAAGTAAATTCGCCGCAATGAAGAATCTTACACTTGAGAATTCCAAAAAAACGACCGCGCGAGCCTTATTCGCGCGGTCGTTTCAATTTTTGGGTCCAGTTTGTGACAGTTCCTGCAACTCAATAGTTATGTACCTACCACTTACCCTTGCTGGCGTGTTTTGCGAGTTCAGCTTTGCTGCGTTCCTTGATGACCCAGGCGTCGTCGTGAGCTTTTTTAAAATCTGAAACGCATGTCGGATCGAGGTTGAGGGCAATGCCTTCCTTGGCGAGATCCTTGATCTTCATGGCAAGACCAATGATGGCCATGTGAATGTCGTTTGTGCGGTCGGAATCGAAGATCTTCTTGGCGTCCTCATCAGAAAGCTTGACGGCTTGCTCCTTTGGCGCGCCGCATTTTGGGCACACTTCATAAGGCGCATCGCCTTCATGAAGGTACCCACAGGCTGTGCATTTCCATAGCATGATGATGATCCCCTTTCGTAGGCTGACCCGCGTCTTTTAAAACCGGGTTTCTGCCGATGGTTTTTGATGGCATTCTCCTTTTACCCGATTTTGCCAGCTTCAACCTACTCGTCTGAAATGTCGCCAATATCTGTGGCGGCTTTAATTCGGCTGATGGTATCCATAGGCAGACTCGCCTCTGGCATTTCGCTCTGCTCGGCCATTTTAATGGCGATATGCCGCAGCAGACCGCCGTTGCTCGGACGGATGAAGGTTTGGAGGGCATCGAGATTGGAGTTCAGGCAGAAGATGACGAGGCGGTCGCCTACATTTAAAACGGTGCTTCCATTAGGGACGACAGCCTGATGATTGTGGATCATGGCGCCAACCACGAGGCCTTTGGGGAGATTGAGATCCTTGATTTTCTCTCCTACACAAGCCAGGTCTTCGTGGATGATAATTTCGACGACTTCAGCCTGGCCCTCGAGGAGCATTGTGGCGGCGACGATCTGACCGCCCCGGGCATATTTGAGAATCTCAGCGATCGAGGTATCCGTAGGGTTAAGAGCAAAATCAATATTCAGTTTTCCGAGAAGATTCAGGTAACCAAATTTGGAAACCTTGGAAACAGCTACAGGAACACCCTCCTGCTTGGCCATCAAGGCCATCAGCAAATTGTGCTCATCATAGCCGGTGACGCCAATGAAGGCATCCATGTGTGACAGATCCTCGTCGTCCAGAAGCTGGATATCCGTGCCATCCCCATGAATAACAATAGAATCCGGCAGTGTCGTGCTCAGATACATACAGCGGTCCCGGTCCTGTTCAATGATCTTGACTTGAACGCCAAGACGAAGCAGCTGACGGGCCAGAAAAAACCCTATCTTACCGCCGCCAAAGATCATGACTTTCTTGATTTGGCGGGTGTCCACGCTGATCCTGTATCGCTTCAGAACCTCCGTGACCCGTGGGCTCTTGCCAATAATGTACAGGAGATCCTCCGACTCAATCACCGTACTGCCATCTGGAATTAAAACCTGACCATTGCGCTTAATGGCCGGAATCAACAGGCCCTGGACGTTTTCCGCCCTGCGCAGCTCCTTGACTTGCTTGCCAATGAGGCTAGGCAGCCTGTTCGCCTGAATGTCCATCATGACGAGCTTGCTGCGTTCAAAATCCCCTGACTGGAAGCGATAACCCTTCATAAGAAATCGCGTCATTTCTTGAGCGGTGGCCAAATCCGGATTGACGACCTGATCAATCCCCATGTCATTCATCAAATATTCCTTTTGCCGGACATTCTCTGGCTTTCGGATTCTGGCGACTACTTTTTTGACACCATGCTTTTTTGCCAGGTAACAGGCAATAGTGTTGGTTTCGTCACTGCTTGTGGCAGCGACAAACATGTCAAAAAGACCGGCGTCGAGCTCCCTGAACAGCCGGCTGTCGAGCCCATTTCCCGTGATCGCCATAACCTTCAGATGGGAACGGACATGTTCAATGGCCTCTTTGTTCGTATCAATTATTGTGACCTCAATGCATTCCTTGTCCATAGTCTCGGCTAACCGATACCCGAATTTTCCCGCGCCCACGATCATGACCTTCAATTGGTCTCACCGTCCTCTAATAGTACAATTATTACCCTAATCGTCTTCTTCTGAACAATTTAGATGTTCTGATGTGAAGGATATTGAACTCATTATAATCTTTGTATGAAATTTTATCCATAGGTTTATTTGGGTATCAGGGATGTAAATGTCGCGACTTAAGAATTGATCCATTGTATAACTTGCGCAGCGTGCGCTAGGTGTTCAGTGTTGGCTCATATGACCATCGGCATATGCATTTTCCCAATGGTCAGACTACCCACAAAGGAGGCTCAAACCACCCATGACAACTCAAAATTCGAATTGCTTTAAGGGATGGATCAGACGCGGGCTCATGGCGCGTACCGCAAGTTTTATTTACATACTGCTGGTCGCACTGGTACTGAACGGGTGTCAGCAAAAAAATCTGTCGACCACTCCGGGAATCGAACCGCCGGGCGGAGATGTTCCTGCCGCTCTGCAACAGGAGCTTGAGGTACGGGAAGACCTGTTGAAGGCGCTCTTAGCCGGCTATACCTTTTATAAGGGAACGGCCACAATAAAGGACGACTCGGTAATCAGCAGCGAGACAGAGCGGGACAAATTGAACGGCTCAGGGGACCATTTTCTGACCTCTGACGAGGTGCTGGTCTTCGACCCGAAAACAGAGACGGTATATTTGATTGCCCGGTCCATGTACTATACTGGCGAAGACAACTTTACGTTCACGGACCTGCCCACCGGTGTCTCATCAAGGAATACGCAGATTTACAGCGGCGAAAACCACGAATACTACGGCACAGGCATTCTGGTGAAAAAGGAACTGATGGGTGCCACTGCGACTGCCGATGGTTCAGGCTCAAGCACCGAAAAAGCCTCGGATTACGAGCTGGTCTTCACAAACAACCCGGTCCGCATGCGGCCTATGGATCGTGTCATCCTAACCAATCCACCACCTCATAAAACCTTTTGGGTAACTTTGAGCTCGCCGGCAACGGAATCTGTCCTGGTCAGCGGCGTGACCAACCAGCCGGATGAGGTTCCTTATGAAGTCCTGAATCTGATGCCAAATCTGCCAGAAATAACGTTTAATAGAACCTACAACCACGGCCTGGACACCTATGCCCAACTGACCAACGGCTTCTATGGGTATCCGAGCGGATTCTTTGAATGTGACTATTCAGAAGTCACTGTCGAAGAAGCGTTAGAAGCAGTGGAGGAAATTCGCGACGCTCAGGAATCGCAAAAGGCTTACGAGGCCATGGCTGAAAACCAGCCAGAAGCTTGGAAAGAAACTGCGCGGCTGGGAGACGCTCTGGCAGGTGCAGCGGATGCCTCTGCCGGGCTACAGGCGACCGTGGAGCGGGCAGCCGGAGAAGGGGCCCCAAGCGGCGATGCAACTACCATTTTACGCGCAGCGGACGCTTTGATTTCAGACCCGGAAGTGACGCGGCAGCTCGAGCGGTTGGAGACTTTACCTGAGGGCGCTTCTGTCAGCAGTCAGGAGCAAACCAGTAATCAGCCTGAAACCAACGGTACACCGCGCAAATTGGAAGGCGTCGTCCTGGAGGCTTCCGGAGAAGCTGGAGCGGGGCCGGAGCAGCAAAGACTGACTTCTACCTGCGCTGCTGCCCTGCCTGAGCTGGAAGGGGCATTTCAGGCTTATGGGGATGCTGCGCGGTCGCTTTCGTCTGGTTTGTCTGAATTGAGGGCTGTGTCACCAATTACTGCAGATACGGATGCTGATGCAGTCCTGGAGATTCTTGAGGACCTGATTGGCGCGGTTGCAAGTCTTGAGAAGGCTGACGCGCGCGCTGAAACGCTTCTGAATCCGCTGCACACGGTTCTCAGCAGACTAAGCCGTCAAGGAGAGTCTCCTTTAGAGGTTAAATATGAGCGCTTGAATACGCTGTTTAATGTCTGGGCTGGCGAAGCTGGCTTGGACTCAGATTTGGACTCAGAGCCTGGGAGCGCGCCAAACGTCAATCTTGAGGAAGGAACAACACTTCCATCCGGATACCCAGTGGAGGTTGTGCCGCTTCCGAAAAATTCTAAACTGATCATCTCCGAAGCCTTTCCGGATTCAGATGGCCAACCTTCAGGTTACACCCTGACACTGAAAGCCAGCGCTGCACCTGCTGAAATCGCAGCCTATTATACCAGCGTCTTCAGTGCTGTGGCAGGGGTCGAGACTACAAAAATGGGGGACATGACCATCTTTTCAGGCCAGCGCCTGGGCTTTGACTTCTCGGTCATGGTCACAGCCAACAGTATGGGCGGCACAGAACAGTCCGTGGTTCAAATCTCGGTCATGGCAGAGTGAAAACTGACGGAGGGCGGTTTATGCAGGCCAAAGTCCTCATATGCCGCCTTCCACCTTCGACACACCCCTTCAATAGGGTCGACGCCCCCCCGTTGAATATACTTATCTGGTTTATTCAACTTACAGATAAAAAATGGTCCTGTTCAGGTCAGTTTGCAACCTGTCACAGAACCATTTTTATTTGTTGAAATTGAGTGTTCAGGACTTACTCGGAAACTTGTTCTGACACTTAGGACACGTCACCATCAGCTTGCCCTTCCCTCTAGGTACACGCATCATGGATTTGCACTGAGGGCATTTGACATATTTATGGGCCTTCGCCTCCTCAGCCCGCATTTTGAGGCGCGTGGCGAACCTATGGGATCTTCCGTAGAGAGGGCTGAGGAGAATCGCGAATTTATAGTTTTCCAGCCTTCGCTTTTCCACGTTCCTTGACAGAATCCTGAAGAGGGCAAGTCCAAGGGGCAAGTACCCGGCGAATACCAGAATTCCTGCATTTGCCGCTTGCCCGACCAGGCTCAGCGCCAGTGAAGTGACAATCAGAAACGTAGACAGCTGGTCCCCGCCATTTCTACCCGACATGAACTGAATGACTTTGTCTTTGAATTTCAAGTAGGATCATTCCCATCTTTTCTTATATTTTCGGAAGGCTTTGTGGCTTATTAAGTCATTCTCCAATTTCTTCAGTTTTGCTGATGGTCTTGGGATCCCCTCTAAACAAGCGCCGCAATTCCCAGCATTGCCGTCACTGATAGGATCAGCGCCCCAATCAGGAGCGGCGCATAGAGTTTATACTGTGCATATAGCTCGTTGGTCGTGACACCCATCAGCTGAAGCGTAAAGGCCTGGCAGAGATGCAGCGGCGAGAAAAAGTACCCTATAAAGGCGCATCCAAAGGCAAAATAAGTGTAGATGTGCAGCATGCCCAGAGATGCACCCAGCTCAGAAATCAAAGGCAGCGTGATGGCCAGCGAGGCGACGCTGTATCCCGTAATATAGCCAATCAGGAGAGACGTAAAGAAAATGACGACAAAGACGGTCAAGATGCTGCCGCTGGCGCTGAACAACGTGTTGACCAGCCCCATCAGGTCCTCCATGTGGATGATGACGTCCTTCATGACCAGCACTGCCATGACCGTCAGCACAATATGCCCGTTGAAGGATTTTTTCCCAATCTTCAAGAAGTCCTTTTTATTGCTCAACATATAGGCCATGACGAGACTCGCCAGCATAGCTGCGTAAAACGGCACGCCAAAGATCAGGTTGATCAGGACACAAATGTAAATAGGCGAGCTATAAATGATCAAATCTTTTAGATCCTTTAGCCTGTGCCCCGATTTTTCAACAGTTTGAACTTTAACTTCCTTCAGAAACAGCTTATGACCCAGAAGCAGCATGACTGCGATCATGACGAGGTTCAATCCAATGATTTTATAGATATTGAGCTCCGGCAATATGGAACCTATGACCAGTAGCGATGTCGAAAACGGCAGCACAAACATGGCTGCATGGCGAAATACCAGGTTGATGGCCGCGCGCCGTGCCGGGATGATCCCCAGTTCTTCCCCTATGGTGTTGACAAACGGCGCAGACAACATGGCGCCGCCCGGTACAATGAGCACCCCGATCAGCGCCGGGATCAGAATGATGGACACCTTTTTGTTGCCGGTGATTCTTTGGAGTGTCTCAACGACCCGCTCCAGAAGACCGTAGTGCTTCATCAGCCCCCCGAGGATACTGACCATAGCGACCACTAAAATGGTGTTCAACGACGAGGTCGAAGTAATCAGGGATTTCAGAATTCTTAAAATGACTTCACCGCCAATCCCCGAAAAAGCACTTAGAAATGCTGCCGTGATGAGCAGCGTGTAGCTCAGCTTGACTTTCTTTCGGATTAAAATTGGGATCAATAGATAGGATAGAATAACAACAATGAGTTGTTTCATTTAAACCTCTCTTCATGAAAAAATTGGCGCTAAAAGAAGCCCGAACTTTGACCTCAGCTACGCCAATTACATTTCATTATATTAATCAGCAGGATTACTCTAACGCCTATATTAGATTACAGATTAATCATGCACGTGTCCATAGTTATTCACAAAATTCCACATCTCGATATGCATTTATAACATATTTCATCTAGTCCGTGCTTGATGACAACAGAGAAATCCGTTAATCTGACCCGGATTCCTCTGTTGAACACCTGTACGACTATTTAATATAAGTTATTGTATCCTGGCGTTCACCTTCAAGAATGTAATCAATACCGCCAACTGTGACAGAATTGACTTTAAAAGTAAATGTCAGAGTTCCTCTTTTGTACTTTATTTCATTGGAAACCAGCGTTACACTTCCTGTTGTGTCAGTTGTCCCAGTGTCGGAATCTGACGTCGCGTCAGACCAGACACCTTTAACGGAAGCATTTGGAATGCCGGTAGTTACTGTCGCAGTAGCTTTGACAAAAATGTTTTTCCCGACAGATCTTGTGGATGTACTCATAGTAATTTGAAGTTGAGCTGTCTGATCAATGACAATCAGATCAACCTTCGCAGTAGCTGTGCTGCCATTTCCGTCTGAAACGGTATATTCAAAGCTGTCCTCACCGCTAAAGCCGGCTTCTGGTGTATAGCTGGCCTTGTTGGCAGAGATGCTGACCGTTCCATGTGTCGGTTGAACAACGGATTCAAGGATCAGAGAATCCCCATCCAGATCGCTGTCATTAGCTAAGACATCAATGATATTATCACTGCTGTTTTGCGCTACAATCGCTGAATCGCTGTTAGCAATTGGCGCGTCATTGACATTGGTCACTGTAACAGATACCGTGGCGCTGTCCGTGCCGCCTTTGCCATCGCTAATCGTGTAACTGAAGCTGTCAGCACCATAGAAATTGGCTTTTGGTGTATAACTGATGCTGGAGACGTTAAAGCCAACAGTACCATTTGCCCCTTGTGTCACGCCGGTGATGCTGATGGTGTCGCCATCAGGGTCGGTGTCGTTGGAAAGGACGTTCAAAGAATTGCTGCCACTGTCTTCACTGACGCTGTAACTGTCATTTACAGCATTTGGAGCGCCATTGACACTTGTGACTGCAATCGATACGGTCGCTGTGGCGCTTCCGCCTTTTCCGTCCGAAACGGTATATTCAAAGCTGTCTAAGCCGCTGAAGCCAGAGACTGGCGTGTAGCTGGCCTTATTGGCAGCGATGCTGACCGTTCCATGCGCTGCCTGTGTGACAGATTGAAGTGTCATTGAATCTCCGTCAAGGTCGCTGTCATTAGCGAGAACATCGATTGAATTATTTGTGCTGTTTTGGGCTACAGTCGCTGAATCGGCGTTAGCAATTGGCGCGTCATTGACATTGGTCACTGTAACAGAAACCGTGGCGCTGTCAGTGCCGCCTTTGCCATCGCTAATCGTGTAACTGAAGCTGTCAGCACCATAGAAATTGGCTTTTGGTGTATAACTGATGCTGGAGGCGTTAAAGCCAACAGTACCATTTGCCCCTTGTGTCACGCCGGTGATGCTGATGGTGTCGCCATCAGGGTCGGCGTCGTTAGAAAGGACGTTCAAAGAATTACTGCCACTGTCCTCACTGACGCTGTAACTGTCATTGATGGCGTTTGGCGAAGTATTAGGCGTAATACCTGGTGCATAAGGAATATTGATATTACCTTGCCATAAGAAATATGGATAGGAAGCATCTGTCTTTATTTGCCATAGATCTGTGAAATTCCACCCTGGGAAACTTGACGCGCGAACCATCTGCGTTGTTGTGAGGCCAGTTCCTCCAGAAGAACTTCCAAGTCCACTTGTAACAGTATCCCAATAACTGTTTGTTACCGTGCTGGTGTTCCTTGCGCCAATTAACCCCCCCACAGCATAACCGCCGCTGGAAGTGCCCGTGGAATAGCATCCTGTCACTGTGCCGTTATCCATTAAACCAACAAGGCCGCCAACGCCGCCGCTGCCAGAAACATTGCCTCTGGCATAACTATTGTAAATTGCTGCATTGGTACTTAAGTGACCGACGAGTCCGCCAGTCAGTGAAGAGGTATTGGTGACATTTCCAAGAGCGTAACTGCTGCGGACGGTGGAACTATTGCAGACAATACCAATGAGACCGCCGACCCATTCGCCTGCACCTGATACATTGCCTGTCGAGTAACAGTTAGATACAGACGTTCCGTAGTTGATGTTTCCAATTAGTCCGCCTACCTCTTGGGAAGATCCTGTGACTGTGCCGGTAGTATAACAATTTGTGATGACCGAAGCCTGGTTCGTACTGCCAACCAGACCTGCCACCGCACCTGTCCCAAAGACATCGCCGGTAGTGTAACAGTCATCAATTCGTGTTCCATCATAGATTGAACCTATCAGGCCACCTGTATCGAAGAAATTGCCCGTGACTCGTCCACTCGCGTGACAGCCCGAAATAAAACTGCTGTAAGCTGCGCCTATAAGACCACCACATCGAAGTGAGCTTCTTAAGACCATTTGGCCAACAACAACCGCCGAGGAGCTGCAGTCAATGACATTACAGGTTGGCCTGACAGTTCCAAGCAACCCTCCAACGTTATATTCTGATTTGACATAGCCTGAGACATGACAATTTGTCACTGTTGAACTATAGACAAATCCTGCCAATGCGCCAACATGACGGTGACCAGAGATATTGACGTTGGAAAAATTGAGATTACTAACCGTACTAGAGCGTATGTAAGCGAAAAGCCCAACACCGTCATCTGTTAGTCTGTTGCTTATAAGCCCGAATATTGTGTGATTGTTGCCATAAAATGTTCCCGTAAATGGAATGCTCTGCAGCGGATCCGGATCCCACTGTGTTCCGACAAACTCACCAATCGGCATCCAACCGCCGTTTCTGACATAAACGTCATACCCGGCTGAGCTTTCATTTAGGTCGTTCATTAAAATATAAGCACCGCTCATGTTATTTCTTATATTATTGAGATCTGACCAACTGTAGATTGGTATCAGGCTGTCAGCCGCATGAGCAGGAAGCGAGTAAGCCAGCAATTGGCTTAGAATCAGTACCAGGCTCAAGATTCGATGCTTAGTCTTCATGGACTTTCACCTCTCTCTCAAATAAGTCATAGCTTTGTATGGACAACAGACGTAAGAAGCATATATCCAGCGCATTAACCCTCCCTTCAAAAACTCCGCATCAACGAATCATTCAAGACTGGTATTAATCATCACGAATATGGTTATATATACCCGATTGTTCACATAACACTCCAACGCAGAGGTGGATGAGATAATTATTTTTGAACCATTTGTGTTTATACAATAATAACGCGTGTTATTTAATCAACTCTTTCACACAAAGGAAAAAGGGTGCAGCACCCAGAACAGATGCCGCACCCAACAGACTCCTTGAGAGGATTACAATCATTTAATCAAGTTTTGAATAATCTGCGCAATTTCAGCACGCGTTATTTTGACATCTGGCGTCAACATATTATTGTAACCCGTGATTACGCCAGAGTTGAGGAAGGAGACAACAGCCTCATCTGCCCATGGGGCTATTTTATCAGAGTCTTTGTAGCTTGCAATGCTCAGATCCTTTGACTGATCAGGTACCTTGTCAATCGCTTTCAGCAGATTAAACAGCATGACCAGCATTTCCTGCCTTGTAATCTCGAGCTCAGGATCAAATTTATTGTTCCCGGTTCCTTGAACAAGTCCTAATCTTCTTGCATTCAGTAAGTGGTCGGTGTAATAGGTATTTCCAGAGTCAGTGAAATTCTCAAGCAATGATTTGTTTCCAATCTTTTGAATCTCTGAAGCATAAGTATTCATCATCAGAACGACAAAGTCCGCCCGCTTCAAACTCGCTTCAGGTTCAAATTTTCCTCCGCCTGTTCCTGACGTGATCCCCCGTGCAGCAATAAATTCAACTGCATTTTTATACCACGCCTGTGCTGGAATATCTGTGAAGGTGACTAACTTGTAACCAATCACGAATTCAGAGAAATGATCAGTACTGAAAACAATGGCTTTCAATATACTGTCATAGTGGCCCATAACCTGCTCTAAAGTGCCGTTATCCGCTAAATAGAAAACGACAAGGGCATCAGGATCCTCACCGGCTTTAAGCGTATATGGAATTTCAACCGTGACCTCACCTTTCCCGAAATTGGTGACTGGTGTGCTGCCATTCATCACCTTCAGCTCATAAACTGGTCTGTCCTGAATTATTTGCTTCTCATTGGCAGTCAGTTCATCAGTTTTAACCATTCGAGCTGATATTGTAATGTTGCCTTGTGCATTGACAGCATTGATAGCTTTCATTGCTTCAGAATCCAAAGTTATTGAAATAAACGGTGTTGTTACTTTGAAGCTTGGCTCCATTAAACTGGTCAGTTTCAATAAATCATTCGCCTGTAGTTTGATCTGAATCCCTTGTATGATGCCATCAACCTTAGCAATCACTTCGATGACATCCGTTTTGCCGGTACCCTCTGTTTTTTTCGCTTGATCCACTAGTGCGTTGATTAATTCGGAGGATAGATCAGCTATTGCTGTTCCTTGATCTTGGATCATTGAAATTTCTGTGGAATTGATTTTGGATGTTGTCAGTGTTTTTGTCACAACCACAATTTCAGGAGGAACTGGTGTGGAACCGCTGCTGCCACCACTCGTGCTGGTTCGCTTCACGGTGACAGAAACTGTCGCAGTGTCTGTCCCACCTTTGCCGTCACTGATGGTGTAATTGAAGCTGTCCGTTCCGTAGTAATTTGCAGCCGGTGTGTAACTAACTGCATTTCCTTCAATTACCGCTGTTCCATGTGAAGGAACTGTGACTGAAAGTACCGTCAAGCTGTCTCCATCCGGATCGCTGTCATTGGACAAAACCTCAATGGTATTGGTCACACTGTCCTCGTTGACAGTCACTATATCATCAACTGCTATTGGGGAATTATTCCCATTTAATACAGTAATAGTAACCATTGCCGTATCAGTACTTTCATTTCCATCACTGATTGTATAAGTGAAGCTGTCAACACCATAGAATGCTTGATTAGGTGTATATGTTACCTCAGTCGCTGTAAATTCAACTGTGCCGTGTTCACCTTGTGATACTGCTGTCACCGTCAGCACATCATCGCTATCAATATCACTGTCATTGGATAGAACGTCAATAACATTAGCTGATGAATTCCAATTCACCTCAGCCGCGTCATCCACTGCTTCAGGCGGATCATTTTCATTGTTGACTCTGACAAATACCATTGCAGTATCGCTTTCACTATCACCACCTGTGATGATGTAAGTAAAACTGTCAAATCCTTCAAAAGAAGGATCAGGCGTGTAGGAGATTGCGTTATCCGTAATGATAACAGTACCATATCGAGCCTCTGTGACTTCAATAATTTCTATAGGATTGCCGTCAACGATATCATTGGTCAATACTTGAATAATATTATCCGTACTGTCTTCCTGAACTTCAACAGAATCATTGACAGCAATCAAGCTTCTTAAATATGGAATAGTAACATTGCCTTGCCATATGAAAAATGGATACGAATTACCCTCTTCGATATCCCAAATACCCCCAAAATCCCAGCCCACATAACTGCTTTTTTGTAGCATTGCGTCAGTGGTCAGGCCTTCACCACGGAGAGAATCATTGATACCACTTGTTTGAACATCCCAATAGCTGGAGGTCACAGTTCCTTCCCTGATATCACCAAGTAAACCGCCAATGCTGTAAGGGCCAGCTGGACTACCGGTTGAATAACTTCTTAATATGGTTGCGCCCAGGACTTCATCATCTGACGGATCGGTTTTATCATTTAACAGCACGCCTTCTACGCTTCCGACTAAACCACCGACACCACCGCCGAGCCCTAAAATGTTACCAAGCGAGTAGCTGTCTAGGATTTCTGCGCCCGTACTCAAGTGTCCAACGAGTCCTCCGGTTAGTATTCTTCCATTTGAAACATCCCCGGTGGCAAAACTTTGTTCGACGACAGAATAGTTACAGACAATACCAACCAACCCACCAACCCACGAACCGTTGCCAGAGACATTACCAGTCGCGTAGGATCTTATGACATGAGTGAAATAGTTGGTGTTTCCGATTAATCCGCCTACCTCCTGAGATGTAGCGAAAACATCCCCTGTGGTATAGCAGTCCTCGACTACTGAAGCCTGGTTGGTACTGCCAATCAAACCTCCAACTGCGCCTCTGCCTGATACAGGGCCAGAAGTATGACATCTTATGATAAGTGAACCGACATATGAGTTTTTATCATATTTATCATAATCGTCTCCACCTACAATAGTTCCATAAATAGAACCTGCGAGACCGCCTTGATCCATAGCGTCACCCGTTACCGTTCCGTTTGTATAGCTGTCCTGTACCGTGCTGGTATGGACAGCACCTATCAAGCCGCCGGTGCGAAGTGTTCCGCCTTCTGCACTATCTCCTACAACATCGGCAGTCGAGCTGCAGTTCTGAACGATTGTGTTCTCTCTTATCGTTCCGGCAAGCCCGCCTCCATTATGGCGCGTATTTAACTCGCCACTGGTTTCAATATCAGATAGTGTCGACAATCGAGTGTAACCAGCAAGAATACCGACATGTCTGTAACCTGATACAGAGGCATTTAAAATTTTTAGGTCATAAACCTCAGCACCACTTAAGTAGCCAAAAAGACCCTGACCAAAGCTATCATAAGATGGAGGGTCATCAGTAACATTAGTTCCTTCATAATATCGGTCAATAATTAAATCTGATATCGTGAAACCATTGCCATTAAATGAGCCTGTAAACGGAGTGCTTGAAGCGTCCGCATCCCATTCACCCAGCCTTAAACCATTAATAACAGCTGGCACAAATACACCTATTGGCGACCAGCCTCCTGCAACGCCAACATAGGTATCATAGCCATCTGTAGTTTGATCAAGATCGTTCATAAGTATGTAATCCAAATCCAATCCATTTCTTACGTTGTTGAGCTCCTCCCAGGTGGTAATCTGAATTGGATCAGCCGCATAACCCGGAGCAGAAAAAAGTATCAAAAGACAAAGCACCATCAACAATTTATGATAATTAGTTTTTAACATTGATCTCACCCCTCTCAGATGTCAGAAGCGCCATGCTTTCTATCTTTACATAATTATTCTGAAATGATAAAAACATTCAGTCCCTCATAGCCCATTCCACCTTTTTATATGGCAGCTGATGTTATTTTGTGTAATCCAACATTTAATAATTTCATAATTTTTTAGAGTTTATACCCCATATATTTACATAATACACTTTAATCATTTTATAATTTTTTTATGCACAACAGTATAATCAACCTCGTTGATTTGTTAACGAATCTACATTGTCATCGATTCATGACTTATAGTATAAATGCCGTTCAATCAGGCGGTACAAGACTATTGAGCTAAATCGCGGATGCTCATAGCCACATTGTAACCAAAATTTCGACAATATATGTGTTGACATAACAACGCTTATAATTTAATATTATGTCAACATAAGAACTCCAGTAAGAAGTTGAACACTATCATATAGAAATTGAATATATCAAATCCATCATCATAGTCTGTCATAATTTCAGCAAATAATTTTAACGTGCGTGAGCATCACATACAATAAAAACTTCTACTGATAAACGGCAAACCAATCGAAAGATTGGGACGCAAAACTAAAGGGCCTGTAAAATGGCAGCCAGTTACCCAAGGGAAGTTTTTGTATTGTGTTGAAATAGATACAGTATTTAACAGTGTAACAGCAATAACGCAAAACCATATTTTTTTGTTTATTGAAATGTGTGGAAAGGAGAAGCAATACAAGCAAACCAATAATATGCAAATGGCCTAACCAGCAATATAGCTTTTGAATAAGGTCATTGAAGCATCTATCATTTGAGTAGAGTACTTACAGCCAAAGGAGACCGACATATGATTAAATTTAAAAAGAAATTAGCACTGCTATTGACAGGAGCACTGCTCTTGGGCATAATGCCAAGCCTTGCCTATACGACTCAGTATTCCAGCAGTAATGACTATTCCGTTACGAGCGCCACAAATTTCAGCAAAAGAATGAACTATGTTAAAAAGGATTTGACTGCACCGATAATTACGCTTAATGGCAGCAGCTATGTCTCAGTACTTGTCGGAGCATCCTATGTGGATGCTGGCGCGACTGCTTATGATAGTATTAGCGGACGAGTCGCTGTCACAGTGACGAACAATGTCAACACACGTATAGCGGGCAAATATTCTGTCAAATATACTGCAGCTGATACCGCTGGAAATATTGCATACGCATATAGAACCGTTGAGGTTAAGGCGCCTGCCGTAGCCCAGCCAGTCGTCACACAACCATCGACACCTACCTATCCTGCTGGTTCCACTACGAATTCCACTTCTGGTTCAACTTCCACCAGTACTTCAACTTCGACATCTACAGCAGGTCAATCCAGCACTTTAGCTACGAGTACAGCGGACGCCACCATGAAAAAAGTTTATTTAAGCAGTTTTTCCAATATCTCTGGAAGCCTCAAGGAATTCACCGGCAGTATCGGAGCAGGTTCCAGCCTTCTGACACTTTCTACTTCTGCCCATGACTTCAAAGTGGGACATGGCATAGCCATCAAAGCTGCTGGAAATAACAAGGAAACCAATTATTGGCTGATCACAACTGTAAAAGCGGTTGATGGAAATAAGATTACCCTTTCAACAAATGCATCCACTTCTGCTTCCAGCGTCATGGTCCTTCATGATGACACAAAAGCGGTTAATAGTGCTATTTCCACTGGCAATGCAATCTATTACTTCGATATTCCGCAAATGAATATCAAAGGGCTGAACCTTAAAAGCAACGCGGTTTACGACGGCCTGGGAAAGTCGGTTCTCAATCTGCCTGTAATTTACTCTTCCGCGCCATGGGTTCAATCTATGGTGTCGGCTGAAGACCAAACAAATATAACCTTCAGAAATTTTACCCTGGACGGTGGTAAAACAAGAGGCGTTTATGCGAACGATCAGGTTGGCGTATCCTTAATGCTGGTTTTGGATTCAACGAAAATCAAAGTTCAAAACAACACTTTCAGAAACAATGGCTATATCTCCATCAACCTTCAGAGTAAAGTTAATGATATTCTGATTGAAAACAACACTATTCTTAATACAGATATTGGCATAATGGCTATGCCGGAATGGCTCGGCAACCTGTATCTGGAGAACGCAGTTTTCCAAAACAACTATATGGACGGCGGCACGAGTGAAGGTATATCCATTGTTTCAGGCATGCGGGAAAATCCGGGTTATGCAAAAAATATAACCATTCACAAAAACGTCATTAAAAACAAACTTGCGAATGGTATTCAATATGGCAGCAGAACATCCAATATTGTCATCAGCGAAAATGATATAACCAAGTGCAACAATGGCATCAGCTCCATTGATCCAAATCTGGAAAAGCGCGACAATATGACCTCAACAAATGCGGATATCATTAAAAACAAAGTTTACAATAACAAATGGTCCAACTTCGTTCTGGATGGCACAGACGTCTATGTGGCCAATAATGAGATCTCTGATGGCAACAATGTTTTAGTACTTGGCCGGCTCTTTATTGACAATGTCACTGTTGACAGCAATAAGTTCATCAACACCAGCGTTGCTTTGAGCCCTGCGATCCACATTTACAATCTTAAGAATGGAAACATCAAAAACAATGTATTTGTCATTGGCTCAACTAATAACTTTAATGCCGCAATTGGGACAGAAAATGGAAACATTGTCTCTTTGTCCTTCACAGGTAACGATCTCGGTGGAATGAGAATACTTGATCTTTATAAGGTAACAACACTTGCCTTGTTGGATCAAAAGTACTAGTCAACTCCTTGTCAAACTAAAGCTTTTTAAATTTAAGGGAACACAGGTCATTGAGGGAATTGACTTGTGTTCCCTCTTCAATTTTTGAAGATTTTTGAAATAGCAAAGTGTTTGAACAAAGAAGTGTGATTAAAAATTGACGATTGGCTTTTTTATATTACTATTTGGGGTATAACTATAAAAAATTAACAAGGGAAATCGTCGTGACCGTTATTTCAGCGGAGGTGGTCATATGTCAAAAGGTTTTTTCGATTATCAAAACAACTTCGAAAAAATCCGGCTTGTAAAATCAGTCCCGTTCGAAGACAACCCGGAGAGAATCAAAAGGAAGGTTACCATTGCCATCCCTACCTTCAAACGGCCTCTACTCCTTGAGCACGCTCTTGAAAGCGCTCTAAGTCAAACAAATTATAAAGATTATGAGATCATAGTCGTGGATAATGATCCGGATGAGAATAATGTGCCTATGGTGATCCAGAAGTACCAAAGAGACAATCTTTATTATTTCAAAAACGAGGCAAACGTCGGCTTATACAGCAACTGGAACAGATGCATTGAATTGGCAAGAGGAGACTATATTTCGATTCTGAATGATGATGATTGGTTGAGCCCAAATTTTCTTTCTGAATGTCATAAACACATGATTCAGGGTGTGGATGGTCTTATTTTTAAATACAACACGGTCTATCAAGGCGGATACTCAGATCGCGTCAAGACTCAAAACAGCCATTTTCCAAAGCTGAAGCAAATGCTTTCAAGACATTCAAAGCGTCTTACTTTATTTGATTTTTTCCTAGGCAATAAAAGTGCGGGCTCTCTTGGTGTGATGATGAAGCGTGACCTTCTTATTGAACTTGGTGGTTATAATCCTGACTATTACCCTTCAAGTGATTACATCCTTCACGCGAATTATTCCAGACATTTTAATGTGTTTCTGATTAACGAGACCTTGAATTATTACAGAGTGGCGCAAAATGCCAGCGCTAATCAGGATACTCTCAGAATCTGGGAGTACCTTGATCATGACATCCGGCATTATCTCATTGATCAGATTCGAAGGTACAAGCGGCTTTTATATTTCATGAACACAGTACTTACAGACCTGCAGATTCAGGGCTTGATAGACACTTGGGGTTATTTGACAGATACTGATATTAAGCCAGGCTTAAAACATACCTTGATGAGAAAATTTATTGGTGTGAAATATGATTTGAACTATTAGCGCAAATCCGGAGGAGGGCTCTGAATGAAGTTGGTTATTTTAGCAGGCGGCTATGGCAGCAGACTGGGCAATTTGACCAATACCATTCCAAAACCCATGATACAAGTTGGTGGACGACCACTGCTGTGGCACATCATGAAAATTTACTCGTACTATGGGATTAAGGAGTTTATCATATGCCTCGGATACAGAGGTGACGTGATTAAGGATTATTTTTTGCACTACGAATCACAGAACAGCGATTTTACTGTGAATCTCATGGAAAAAAGTATTGAATATCACAGCAATCACTGTGAAGATGACTGGAAAGTCACTTTAGTCGAGACAGGGCTTGACACCTTGAAAGGCGCTAGACTTAAACGGATTGAATGCTTTTTGGATGATGACATCAATCTATTGACTTATGGAGACGGCGTCGCTGACATCAACATACTTGAGACTATTGAGTTTCACAAGAAGATGGGCAAAATAGTTACAATTTCCGGTGTTCATCCCCCTGCCAGATTTGGTGAGTTGACAGCTGACGGCGGTGTACTCACTGCCTTTGAAGAAAAAGCCCAAGCTTCTCAAGGTATGATTAACGGTGGTTATATGGTTTTTAACAAGACGCTTATGAATTATCTTTCAACAGATCCTGCCTGTGATCTCGAAATTGGAACTTTGGACGCCTTGGCGGTTGAAGGTAAGGTTGCGGTTTTTCGGCATGAGGGTTTATGGGCTTGTGTTGACCACGAGCGTGATTTGAACTACCTCGAAGCACTTTGGAGAAAAAACATGGCGTTCTGGAAGATATGGGGATAGTAAATTATCAGACAATTTAATGAAAGCAAGTAAGGCCGATCACTCATCTAAAGTCATTACTTTACCGTCAAAACAAAAGGACTGGTTAAAACCATGAGAATATTGATGGTCAACAAATTCCTATTTCCAAACGGTGGTTCAGAAACCTATATTTTTAAACTTGGTGACTATCTAAAAGTTCTCGGGCATGAGGTCGAGTACTTTGGTATGGATCATGGACGAAGAACGGTTTCCAACCGTGCTGATACTTACGTTACGAGTATGGACTTTCACTCTGGAAAACTGAATAAATTGGTCTATCCTTTTAAGATTATCTATTCACTTGAAGCCAGGAGGAAAATTAGAACTGTACTTGATGCATTCGACCCTCAAGTGATCCATTTGAATAATTTTAATTTTCAGATCACCCCTTCCATCCTTTATGAAATCAAAGCTTATGAAAGAGAAAACCAGCGAAAAATCTCAATTGTCTATACGGCTCACGATTACCAGTTAATCTGTCCTAATCATATGATGAATGTCCCTTCCACGCGAGAAAACTGTGAACGGTGTCAGAGTGGCCACTATTGGAATTGTATTAAATTGAAGTGTATACACAATTCACTGACGAGAAGCCTGCTCGGTGCCTTGGAAGGATACATATACCGGCGACTCGGAACATATAAGTTTATTGACCGCGTGATCTGTCCTTCCTTTTTTATTGAAGACAAAATCTCTGCCAATCCAGCTTTAAAAGGCAAAACCATACCGATTCATAACTTTATCGTTGAGTCCGGAGAAATTCAGTCAAATAAAGAGCGTTATGTCCTATATTTTGGCCGTTATTCAGTGGAAAAGGGCATTAAGACACTGCTTGATGCATGTAAAGCCCTGCCGCAGATCCCATTTATCTTTGCTGGAACAGGGCCATTGGAGCAAGAACTTAGCAGCCTGCCTAACATTTCAAACCTGGGATTTCTAACAGGGGCAGCTTTGGATGAACTCATAAGCAAGGCAAGCTTCAGCATTTACCCCTCTGAATGGTACGAAAACTGCCCATTCTCCGTAATGGAGTCACAAATTTTAGGAACGCCTGTCATTGGCGCCAACATTGGCGGCATCCCTGAGTTAATCGAAGACGGTATCTCGGGCGAGTTGTTTACCAGCGGCGATTCTGAGGCTCTGAAGAAATCTATTGAACATCTATGGAACGACCCGGAACTATTATCTTCTTACAGAATGAATTGCTTAATTAAAAAATTCGCTACACTCCCTGAATATTGCGATCAACTTATGCAAATCTACCAAGCCTGATCTGCATTGAGACTTGTGGGGGCATATTATGACAAAGAGATCACTATATGGTACTGTTATTGTTACCTATCGCTGCAACGCGCGCTGTAATATGTGCGACTGTTTCAAATATCCAACAGAACCAAGTGAGGAAATCACACTCGAGGTGATCAAAAAACTTCCCGAAATGGCTTTCACGAATATAACAGGCGGTGAGCCTTTCATACGGCAGGATCTGCCTGAAATCGTCGAGGCTCTTTATGAAAAGACGAATCGAATCGTTATCTCAACCAACGGCTTTTTCACAGATCGGATCCTGAGCTTATGCAAGAGGTTCACAAATATCGGCATTCGAATCAGTATCGAAGGACTGACTGAAACCAATGATAAGATCCGCGGGATCCCAAACGGGTTTGAACGTGGTTATCAGACGCTGAAAACGCTAGTTGACATGGGCCATAAAGACATTGGCTTGGCCATGACCATCCAGGATATAAATTGTGAGGATCTGGTCCCTCTCTACAAAATTGCGGAGAAGCTTGGACTCGAATTCGCCACAGCGACTCTCCATAATTCCTTTTATTTTCATAAGGCAAACAATAGAATTTCAGATCAATACCGGATTTCTAAGAATATTGAACTGCTGATTAATGAGATGCTCAAAAGCAAATCACCTAAGCAATGGTTTCGCGCGTACTTTAACCATGGTCTGATAAATTACATCTATGGAAATCCAAGACTTTTACCTTGTGATATGTCAAAAAATGGATTTTTTATCGATCCGTTCAGTGATGTGATTCCGTGCAATGGCATGGTACAAAAGGCGGTTATGGGCAACCTTAAGGATCAGAACTGGGAGATGCTTTGGAATTCTGAGCAGGCCAATGAGGTTAGAAAACAGACAAAGTCCTGTGACAGGCACTGTTGGATGATTGGAAGCGCATCACCAGCGATGCATAAATACATTTGGGTGCCAGCCTGGTGGATTGTAAAGCATAAAGTCTTCATGAAGGGCTCCTACAGTCTGGATGAGAACCGCTTTATAAAAAAGCCGCAGGATCCCTGTGTATGAGTTGTTTAAGTAGTAATCATATATGCAAAATAACATCGGCGCGTATACTTTCGTGAATTATTTTCATATCACGATAGTATACGCGCCGTCATTATTTAGATATTGACAGGGTTTTCAGATAAGACCTGAAACCAGGATGTAACAAGTCTCTTTCTGAGATAGTCAGCTCACCCTCGATTAAATGCAGCGGCCACTTTATTGCCAAATCCTCGTCATTCCACAAGATTCCACTATCATGAAGCTTGCTGTACCGATCGGTACACTTGTAGGTAATGACTGTTTCATCTTCAAGAGCCAGGAACCCATGCGCGAAACCCTCCGGTATGTAGAGAACGCAATTATTTCTTTCATTCAAATCAAATCCTGCCCAACGTCCTAATGTCGGAGAATTCATCCTGAGGTCTACAGCGACATCGAACGCTGACCCTCGAGTCACACGTATTAACTTTCCCTGTGGGTACTTAGACTGGAAATGAAGCCCCCTCAAAGTTCCTTTATGAGACTTTGACTCAAACGTCTCGTAAATCTCAATATCAATTCCATTTTTTAAGAACTCACCTTTTTCAAATTCCTTAATAAAATAGCCCCTCTCATCAAAATGGCAATCTGGCTCAATCAAGAACAGACCCTCCATTGAGGTCTTCATGAATATAAAAGACATAGGCTTCACCTCGTTACAGAATATGACGTCAAATCGAATAATGCTTCAAATTTAAAATGGACATCTTTTCTTCCTTAAGGTTCTCTAAAATTCACAACTGATGCTTCTTAATCCTCTGCGAAATAGGCTTTGATATGTTCATCCATAATTCCATTTATGTCAGAGTCTATGGAATAAGCCTTTGACCATTCAATGGTTTTTTCTACAGCAGTTTCAATATTCCATTTAGGTCTCCAGCCCAGGTGGCTTTTTATTTTTGAACAGTCTAATCTTAGGCGGCCAGTTTCACGTGGCCCATTGCCGGTTTCATAATCGACCTTAACGCCTGCTCCCCAAAGTTCACAGAATAATTGCACCAATTCACCGGTAGTGATGATATCCTCTTCGTTCGGACCGACATTGTACGCCCCTTCAAATTGACGATTCTCATATTGAGCTTTCGCAATTAAAAGATAAGCACCAAGCGCCTCCAAAACGTGCTGATAAGGCCTTATTGAATTAGGATTTCTAACATGGATCATTTTGCTCCCGAGTGCCGCCCTGACACAATCTGGTATAATCCTGTCTGCTGCAAAGTCGCCACCTCCGATCACGTTGCCCGCTCGGGCAGTGGAAACGCTGATTTCCTTTGCCCCCAGAAAGGATTCCTTATAGCAATTAGTCACCAGCTCAGAGCAGGATTTGCTATTTGAATAGGGATCAATCCCATTCAGAGTATCATTTTCTCTGTATCCCCAGATCCATTCTTTATTCTCGTAAACTTTGTCAGTTGTCACATTGACCACAGACTTGACCGTATCACACGCCCGGATGGCTTCAAGGAAATTGACTGTACCCATAACATTTGTCTCATAAGTTAAGCGCGGTTCTGCAAATGAAGCTCTTACAATAGGTTGAGCTGCCAAATGGATAACGACTTCTGCCCGCGATTCCCGCATGCAATCCACGAGTCTATTGAAATTTCTGACATCTCCTGTGACAGTTCTCATCCACTTATCCGTTCTAATTAAAGAAAATAGATTGGGTTGGGTAGGGGGATCCAGTGAATACCCTGTAATATTGGCCCCTGCGTTACAAAGGATTTTACACAGCCAAGCACCCTTGAAACCCGTATGCCCGGTTACAAAAACACTTCTCCCCTTGTAAAATTCAAGTACTCCCATTATTAACCCTCCCCCACTATTATTTATATCCAAATCCCTATTAGAAGCGCTATAGAGCATTAACCGCTCTAAATAATATGCGTCTTCAAGTATACCTCTATACTTCAGTAAGTGAATAAGAAAAATGAACGTTCTTATTACCCTTGGATGATGCCCTCGATCTCCTTGGCAATATTATCCATGTTAAAAAGTGCATCAAATGTTTCTCTAATATTTACTGGATTATAATCAAGTCCATCCATTTGCTCCAGTGTAGAATAAATAGCCTCACCGACACCCTCGGGTGTCATCTCACTGATGAAGAACCCGTTTTTCCCTTCAATGACATATTCGTCAAAGCAGCCTACTCGATTAACTATGACAGGTTTATAATAGTAATTCGCGATTTGAATAGTTTGTGTCCCTGTCGCATCTCGATAAGGCAGAATCACCGCTCTGGATTTCACTATATATTCGGCCAATGCTCGGTTAGATATATAGTCATCCAAAAAAGTTATGCTTGGATCCTGTGCCGCGGCTTTTTTAACTTCTTCCTTCAACTCACCGCGACCGCCAATAATCAATATTCTTACAGCTCTGCCTGTCATGTGAAGGTATTGGTTAGCTTGCAGCAATAAATCAACACCTTTGTAGGCTTCCAATCTACCATAAAAAATCAGGTCATATTCCGGTGCTGCATTGTGCAGTTCTGCCACGTGCCTCAAATCCTGAAATTCCATGACTGACATGCTGGGTAACCGAACCGATACCAGCTTTGCCTCTTGAAAAATCGGGTGGATTTCAATAATCTCAGATTTTGCCTTTTCATAAGATAGTATACAGGTGGCGTTCCTCGCGTAAAACGGGTAGGCGAATCTCCTTATAAACCTTATGATCTTTTTTTCTCCCGAGTGGTGCTTAGGATCGTGTATGAAAACCGTTGTCTTAATTTTTCTAAGTGTTGGGATCATCAAGTGAACAAGATTTGGCCATTCGCTGTCACTGTAAATAAATATACCTTCAACGGTCTCCCGCTTGGCCAATTGGGCAAGTCTCATGTAAAAGCTCAAACAGTATATTTTGGAGGCAATTTTTCCCTTATCTCTGAATTCTTCAAAAACAAGGCTATGGATCTCTGAATCAAATTCCTCAGGTTTGCATAAACCAGGTATGACTGCGATCAGCTCTTTTTTATTGTGGAAATGGTTGATCAATCCCACATAGCCATCCACAATGGCGTTTCTGTTATTCGAAGCGCAAATTGTCATTATCACGGTATTAACCTCCCCAAACAATCCTTGGGAATATCATACGAAGTCAGAAAAACCTCAACGCACTGTCTTTTCCGGACTTAGAACAACATCGATTTCTCTGGCAGCCGCTTCATTGAACCCTTGTGCGTAACTATAGCCAGAATCCGCGATTCTGGCAATCTGTACTTCATCTTTCATCAAACCAACAATGGCCTTAGCGCATTCTTCGGGCTCGTCCGCTACAATAAAATGAGTGTTTCCGGCACAATCAAGCCCTTCAGCCCCATTGGAAGAGGTGACCAGGGCTCTGTGAAAGGCCAATGCTTCAACGTTTTTAATTTTTAGACCTGTGCCTTTCGAAATTGGATTGATTACAATATCCGCCATAGCATATGCGGTCTCCAGGACTTCAACCATACCAATCTTTCTAATGCCAGCTGCCTCAACCTGAAGGTGATTACAGACACTTCCCGCAATAATGAGCTCTGCGTCGCTGACTTCGCGCCTGACCATCGGAAAAATTTCTTTTATAAAATATTGAATTGTCATGATATTTAAATCATTACCTGAGGCAAGGAACAACATTGCTTTCGGATTCAGAAGTGGCAATTTGCGGAGAGCCACATGATGTCCAATAACGCTTACCCGTCTCTGTCCTTCAATCAAATGCTCGAAGATCCTGCCTTCTTCCTCCTGAATGGCAATGATGACATCAGATCGTAGAAGGGCCCTTTTCTCGTCCTCTCTTGAGACGGAGAACCATCTGTACGCCTTGTGATCTTGAATATAAAGCTTATACCGATCTGTAAATCTATCATGAGTATCTAAGACCTTTAGCTTTTCACGCCCAAAGTACTCTAGAATTCTGCTGAGAAATATGTACTCTACCCATAGAACATCATAATCCCTCACTCGATCCAGGTCCTTGACAAAATTAACTGTCTTGGTAGAACAATAATCATCTAATCCGTTGTTGACATAGAATAAAAATTGTCTATCCGTAAATTTTTTTACAAATCGTCTTAAAATACTGAGAGGTGCTTCATTAAAATTGAATTCAAGAGAATGATAGTGACTATCACCAACAAACTGTCGATCCATATCAGTATCACCCATTTCCATGTTCACATTCAGAAAATCGACCTCATGACCGGCTAGTTTAATGGCATTGAAAAGACTTTTAACTCGGGCTCTGTTGCCCTGATTGGAAGGGTGCATCGGACATGGCGAGATCATTAGAATCTTCACTGATAAGAGCCCTCCTTTCATTCTCAAAGGCTTTTCGATACTCGAATTCCATGAAGACATAGATCAGGCCTACATAAAACAATGCCATCGTTTCCTGAAAAAAGAAAACCATAAAACTATTTATCAAAACTGCACCGTTACATAAAAGCGGGAAAAAAACATCCCGGTTTTTCTTGTAGATCCGCCATGAGATCTGTAGTGATTTAAATATCAATTGAATCGAGACAAGACTCCCAAGCAAACCATATTGATAAGTGTACCCTATAATTCCTACATCTACCATATAATACCACAATTGTCTTCCTGATACAAAAAATGCTTTTGGAAAATCTATATTGAGGGACCCCCAGCCAAAAAGCCAATGACCTTTAAGATTCTCTAAGAAAAATGTGACTGCATTCGACCGGATTTCCAAATTCCCTGATACAGTGACGATCTCCTCAATAGTCTCAAAAATAAAATCCAATCGCGGTATGTTTCCCATCAGATAAAAGAAAATTATCAGACTGGTTATTCCCAGCGCTGACCATACCAGAAAAGCCACAATCCAGCGCCTCGGGATTCTCCTCTGAAGCATTGTCAGAGCCAATCCAATCAACATCAGTGATGTCAGTGTAATATAGCGACTTTGGGATATTAATACAAAGGTACCAAGTTGAAGAAGCAGCGCCAGACTGTATAGAAAACGCTTAATCATCAGAACTTTTCCTGGTCTGTCCAAAAGCTCGTTCATTGTGATAAAAGCACAAAAGAGCATAAATACAGTGAATTCCGTGAAACGAATATTCCCGTATCGGTATCGGAAATCCGTAGACAGAAAAATTATTTTAGGATATAGCAAAGCCTGCAGTATATATATAAATCCTGCCAATATTGAGCAGTAGATCAAAAGAGTCTTGAATTTCTCATACCGCTTCAGATCTTCAATTAGAAAACTACCAAAGAAATACACAAGGATCATGGCGGGCATCATGAGATTATAGATGCCCTTGATGAGAGGTTGTCCTATTGTGAAATAGGCAGTAAAGATTGAAATGACTTGATAGCCTATAAACAGCATCATGCTTTTAAAAAGCAAAAACTTGCTTTTTACTATTTTAGGCAGGTATATGATAAACATAATAAGCAGAAAGAAACCCGCAAGCTGCTTAAGATCGTAAATAAAAACCAATCGTGATCGATTAAAAATATAAAAGATATTCTCAACCATTAGAATTAAAGCTAAGAAGACCATTTCCCTGATTCTATGTGCCAGAAGAAAATAAAGTAATGTTGAAAGTCCAAATAATGACAGGATTCCAAATATGCCGTCTTGTAGGAACAGCACATAGGAGATCAGTAGAATCAGTGAGACAGCAAGCATTATGAACAACGGCTTATAACGCTTTGACAGCCTTAATACTTTTGCGATGGCATATTCCATATGCATCAGGCTCCTTTCAGTGAGGATAAGCCCTTAAGCACGACTTGAATCAGTGATTTGTCAATTTGACCTGAAGCGAAATAAGCGATAAATGTTGTCAATATATACAGGGTTCCATAAACAAAGAAATTGAGAATATCTCCAAGTGGAAGCAATGTTGAGATCAAGCCAAAAAAGGCAGCCATGCACCCTGAGGTAATTAAAATTTTTGCTAGGCGTTTAAATTCAAATATGTCAGTCAGCTTTGTCTTCGTGAATCTTGTAACGGCAAATATTTCCATAAAATTAACAAAATATTGAATAACCACGGTCGCCACTGCGGCGCCAATCATCCCCAATATCCTTATTAAATACAGGCTTAGGATTATATTGCCTACAATCCCCAAAAAGGAGATAGTGGCAATATACTTTTTCTTATCAATCACCATCAACAGATGGCAATAGATCGCGAAAGTAATCAAAAAGCGCAGCAGATAGACTCTCATAATAGGTATGGAATCCAGATAGCGCTCTGAAAAAACAAAGCTGACGTACCCTTTTGTGAAAATCATGAACAGCCACATGAAGGTTATGAGAATCAGCGCCGTATTGGTCGCAGCGCCTCTCCAAAGGCGAAGACCTTCTTTAAAAGACTTATCTGCAGTCTCCTTTGCAAGTTTTGGAAGTACAATTGAACCAACTGTAACCGTCAGCAATTGTACAATAGGAATGTTCATAGCGCCGTTATTGTATATGGCGTAATCCTCTGTTGAGAAATTTGCGGAGATAATCATTTGATCTACATAGACATTCATGGTAATCAGGATTAGGGAGACACCCATTGGAAATGAAAACCGAACCAATTCTTTCAGATACGGCCAGTTAAAATTGAAAATGAATTTTTCTTTCTTGAGGATAATTGTGAGCATTACTGCGCTCTTTATCAGTTCAAAAAGCGCAATCTCAACGATTAAATAAAATTCGCTTTTTGACAGCAGGATAATTACAACTGCACAAGTATAGTGAATTGAGTAGGATATAACCTGAAGCTTTCCCATCAGAACAGCCTGTCCTGCCCCAAAGTAATAGCTTTCCAATAAACTTTCAAATGCATAAATCAGAGTCAGCGCTGCGATCACTGGCATATAATCATTCAGGAGACCATTGTTCATGAAATTGCTCAACGATGTCCTGGAAAGCAAAAGAATCAAAGCTGCCGGAAGGATAACCAGGATCTTTAAAACGAACATATTAGTGATGAGCTGATTGCGCTTGATAGTGTCAATTATCCGATAGTTGTAGGAGATTGTCTCATTCATGCCTAGAAGCAGGATTAGATTGATGGTATTCGCGACTAAAAGGGCCTGCCTATAGGTTCCGTATTGATTCTCAGTAAGGAATCTGGATATAAACATGACAAACACAAGTGCCAAAACGCTCTGATAAGCCTTGCCAAACAAACTGAAAGCAGACTCCTTCAATAGTGTCATGATGCTCCCTACCTTCTGCAGCCTTGCCACAATATAATTGCTCTAAAGAGAATCACCAATTTAACAATAATGCCGTATGTACACCATTACTCTTGGAAGGCGATGCCAAGGAAACGAACCTCCTGTGCTTCGAAATTCGAAACAATATGGCGTACCTTGTCGCGACTTGAATTATTGGATGCCGCCAATATAACGGGTCCTTTTTTAGCCAGGCTGTTGAGCAGGCGTTCCTCAGTGCTGACACTAACAATCACCAGATCATAAGTCTTTTCAATCTCATCAAGCAATGTGTCAAACTGATCCACTGTCTCTAAACTGAAACCAATACGGTTATCCGTCCCAATCAATATGTCGAAGGAATAGGAAACGTTTCGAATCAGCTTTGACAAAGGCTCATTCTGAAGCAGTGCCTTTATTAGCTTGTTTTCATGGCCATAACTATAGGTTAGTATACTGCTGAAGGGTTCTGAGGGATTAACCGGAATAAACAAAGTTCTCTCAAATGTTTTCCCCATATAATGAGCAAGCGTCAAGGCAAAAGCCTCATTCTTGCCTGTATCATCACATGTAAGTATAGTGCAGAATCTCTGTTTGTACTGCTCAGTATCATTCAGGATATTCTGCCAAACTCTATGATAATCCTCATTGTTCATGGTATTCAGAAGATGCATGATATTTCTCTTTTTCATATTGTATTTCGAATAGCTCAGCACCTTTTTCCCGGTAATTATTTCAGCCTCAATATAGGTCTTGAGCTCCCCGTTCACAACAAACTTAATGAGTATAATGCTCATCCCGATGAACGCTCCCAAAATCGCGCCAAGAAGGATCAGCATGACCTTATTGGGCGCGACCGGAGTTTCAGACAAATATGAGCCATCCACGTTCTCCACTGTTGAAATGCGAACGATTTTTGCCGCTTCCCGGGATAGAATGCGTTCAATTCGCTTTGAAATATTCATGGCAAACTCTGTGTCCGAACTGTCATACCCCACTTTAAAAAAAGTGGAGTCCGTATTGATTTCTATGTATAGATTCTCAAGGTATTCCTCCATGGTCAGGTCGTCAATATTTTTTCCCGCTCCTGACACTGCCTTGACCTCATTAAAAAAACTCCGGCTCCCAATAAGCTGTTCAATATCTAAAAGCAGAAGATTATAGAATTGAAACTCATTAATGGTGAAGAACGCACTGTTCAATTCAGATTTATTCAGGTAATAAGTCGCGCTCACTCTGTAGACAGGAGACAGGTTCGCGATCAGAATCGCCGCCATGGCTGCACCTACGACTATTGAAACTCCAGCAATCCATAGATTCTTGAAAAAGTACAGGAAATCATTCGCCCAATGTCTGTCCTCGTATGACTTTTCCATAGCTGCCCCTCCTATCAGATCTGCTGCTAAAATCTCAGGTTAGAACACAGATTTATAAACCCTCTCCGTATCTGTTGCTACAGCATCCCAAGAAAATTTCCCTTTGATGTAATTAATAGTTTCCTGATCATCATAACCTTTTTTTGAGGTCAGAAGGCTTTCCAGACGCTCCCGTAAATCCTCTGCATCTTTACTCCGAAAAGTATAGCCATGATCTCCCAAAACCGCTTTATTTTCCTCAATATCACTGGTCAAACAAAGCGTACCGTAACTCATAGCTTCCAGCAGAGAAATCGGAAGGCCTTCAACCGTTGATGGCAGCACATAGAGATACGCATGTCCGAACAGAGCTTCCAAAAGCTCACCTTCTACAAATCCCGTGAAAAGAATTTTAGGGTTGCCCTCCGCCTGACGATTAACTTCCTTCAAATACTGATCAGTATGGCTGGCCCCACCCGCTATTACCAGCTTCTTGTCTGTATTCAGTCCATTAAACGCCTCAATCAGCAAATGAAGGCCTTTTTCCGGGACGATCCTGCTCAGAAAGAGTATGTAGGATTCCTCTTCCAGTCCGAATTTCTCAAGCAGGATTTCTGCCGATGGTTTCGGCTTCACATAAACCCCATTCGGAATATACACAGGTACTTTGCTGTACTTCTCTTCAAAGTATGGAAGAAGCGTCTCGCTGACGCTGATTGTCTGATTGGCAAACCGCACGCCTACCTGTTCACCCAGCTTTAGAATCATCTTTGTCAGTCTTCCCCATTTTTCCCGCTTCCAATCCAGGCCGTGCACCGTACAAATCACTTTACGGCCAAAGAGTCTGGGAAGAAAAGCAAATAAGGATGGTCCAAGCGCGTGGAAATGAACGAGCTCCGCCCCTGATTTCAAGGCATGTATAGTTGCGGATGCCGTATAGCTGATGGTGTCAAAATGCTTTGTGTTCACATTTGAGATATGTACGATCCTCATACCCTTATAGTCTTCCAGGATCTCGCTGCAATAATCACCTCTGGCGTAAATTATAAGTTCATGCCCAAATTGGACGAGTCGACATCCAATTTCCTCCACATGTACTTCGATCCCTCCCGCACGAGAAGGCATTCCCTTTTGACCGATCATGGCAATTTTCAATCACATAACCTCCTCAGAGGAAATCCGGAATTTAGAATAGTTTTAAATGGGTACAATAGTCTTAGAATAGAACACTCACAAGGTGTTTGTTTACTCATTTATACCCTTTGTCATAAACTTCATAATCATAAATCAGGAATAAATAACCTGTTATTGCCAGATATTGGCCGCGTTCACCATCAGCTTTGAGCGGAAGACCTTTTGTATGACATGAATCTTTAGCCAGAGTGTCATCCGCAGTCATTCTCAATACCACTTGCTTGATTGATTATGCAGTTTGCGTGAGGTGATCCCATGTTGCGTTGGAGAAGAAAAATAAGATATATGGCTTATATCATTATAGATATTCTAACGATTCTCTGCGCACTGTTGCTGTTCAAATCTCTATTCAGAGGCTCAACTGCATCCTTGGATATATTAAGTTCACTTGAGTTTATAGGTCTGTGGATCCTTGTATCCATAATATTTATCGCCCTCTTTTATTTGACCAACCTGTATGAGATTATTATCGAAGCAGAAGGAAAATTCACTGGAGGCATCCTGATTAAAACGGCCGTATGCAGCGGCATCGCAACCCTTCTTATTCACCTTTCATCTGCCGCCCTCAAAGCGCCTATTACTTATAAATGCGTCGTGCTCTTTGTAACCTTAATATTTATTCTTCAAACGCTTTCCAGGGCGGTGCTTAAATACGTTGAATTTGGAAAAAGCGAAGCCATTCAAACCAGGAATATTTTGGTTATAGGCACCTCGGACGCAGGCAGAAAATATGTTTCAGAAATACAAAAACACAGCTATTTAAACCTAAATATAATTGGATACGTAAAGATCATTGACTCTGATACTTATGATGACCTTAAGGACTTAGGGACGCTGGATCACCTGGACCAGATCACTTCCATGCAAGTCGTAGATGAACTGGCAGTGGTTAAACCGCTATCCTTTGATCCAAGGCTGAAAGAAAAGCTTAATCAGTGCCAGTGCACAGGTATAACGATAACTATGGTATTGGATCTTCAGAATACTGACTTGACAAAAGCAGACGTGGCTATGGTAGGGAAAATTCCAGTTCTAAAATTTCACTTGGTCAGTCTCAATGAAGGACAACTGTTTCTGAAAAGACTTCTTGACGTGTCCGGTGCCTTGGTCGGCATGTTGCTGTTCGGTTTCGCGTTTCTGATCTTTGCGCCTTTGATAAAGCTGGAATCACCCGGACCAGTCATCTTCAAGCAAGAGAGAGTTGGTAAAAACGGTAGGGTCTTTACCATGTGGAAATTCAGATCTATGGTCAATGACGCAGAATCCCACAAGAATGAGTTGATGGAGAGTAATGAAATGAACGGCCATATTTTTAAAATTAAAAATGATCCACGCGTTACAAGAGTGGGTGCCTTTCTCAGAAAGAGCAGTATTGATGAGCTTCCTCAGTTTTTCAATGTCTTGAGGGGTGATATGTCCCTGGTAGGAACAAGACCGCCAACTGTAGATGAATATAGGGAATATGAGTCCACCCAGCGCTGCAGGCTGAGTATCACACCTGGCTTGACGGGGATCTGGCAGATCAGCGGGAGATCGGATATCAAAGACTTCGAGGAGATCGTCAAAATGGATATTGAGTACATCTCGAACTGGTCTTTGCTTTTGGATTTGCATGTCATCCTTAAAACCTTTGGCGTCGTTCTGAACGGAAGGGGTTCCAGCTAATCTGTAAAATGCGCCGTATCCATTCAAAAAGGAGTTGTCAAAACGATTCAGCATCATCCTGACAACTCCTTATCCATATCTTTGATCAAATACCAGTTAGGTTCAACGTCCGTTTAATTTCAAATCAAAATAAATACTTTTAGTTCTTAAAGCCAGGAATTTTAAGCCATAACCCAGCTTCGTCGTCATCACCTGCATACGTTAATGATTCTTCGCCAGCCATAAATGTAATACCGGCAGCGACATAGCCATCATCATCATCTTCAATAATTGGAGCAAATAAAGGTTTAAGCGCCGGCATTGAGAAGTGCATGACTAGATCCATCTCCCCGTCGTAGTTGACGTCCTCCAAGTGCCATCTGAGTGGTTCAACCACCATATTGCCAGCAGGGCCAAAAAGGATTGAATTAGGATCAATTTCATCGACTTCAAAGTCATCGTTCCCACTGAGAAGTGCTACAGGAAGGACACCTCTGTTGTTGAAGTTAACAGCATTTGGGCAGCTGCCTGGTTTGACATCAACAAATCTCTCACCGGCAGCAAAAGCAAAGCCCATAAGTAAGCTCATCAGCGTTATGGACAGGATTATCATAATTGTAAGCTTTCTTTCAAAGCGATTGTTGCTTAACATAATTATTTCCCTCCTTTGTCCTAATTGGAGCTAAATAAAATAGTCTATTAACGAACGTCGCATCCAACCAATGGAATGATTAAGCATATCCTCTCCATTTCCACCTCCTCGTTATATTGGAATATTGACCTTGCTATGAAGAACTATAAAAAATTGTTTTAGAGATCCAGCAATTACCGGTCATAGTGTGACGCATCTTGGAATATTTGGATTTTACTTATTCGCGTCATTTATACCCAAAGCGTCAAAACTATAATATTAAATTTGACGTTTTTCAATACGTTTTTATGTAAACTGCTTAATCCAGCTCTTGGATGGCACCATTGAGAAAGTACCTTTCAAGCTTCACCTCAAGATGTGTCAGTGATTATCTCTGATCTGCACTAAAAAAGAGGCAGGAATCGCTCCGCCTCTTTGGCTGACACTAATAGAACCGCTTTGATTAGTTTGCCAAAATACGATGTCATTTATAGGATTCCTTTGTCACAGAATCGAGAATCACACGACTCATCACCTCAAGCATCTCCTGATTCAAGCCTGGATAGACCCCCACCCAAAAACTGTTATTCATGATAAAATCCGTATTCCTAAGATCACTGACCACTCTGAATCCTTGGTTGCTTTGTCTAAGCTGATCAAAGCAAGGATGCCTGATGAGATTTCCGCTAAACAACATTCGAGTCTGAATGCCTTGAGCTTCAATGCGTCTAATGATCACTTCCCTATTCAGTCCGGCTTCAGGTCTCAGGGTCATTATGAAACCAAACCAGGAAGGGGAAGAGTGTTCTAAGGCCTCCGGGAGAATGATCCAGTCATTGAGTATGCTCAGTGCGTCCTTCAAATACTGCCAATTTTCGCGGCGACGTTTAATAAAATCAGGAAGTTTTTTGATTTGAGCGCACCCAATCGCGCCTTGCATGTCCGTTGCTTTGAGATTGTAGCCGAAATGGGTGTATACATATTTGTGATCATATCCTTTCGGTAAATCTCCATATTGCCTGTCAAAACGATGCCCGCATAGATTATCCATACCTGGCTTGCACTGGCAGTCTCTGCCCCAGTCTCTCATGGACATCAGGATTTTTGCCAAAAGATCATTGTCGGTATAGACCGCTCCGCCTTCCCCCGTAGTCATATGATGCGGCGGATAGAAGCTTGATGTGGCCAAATCACCAAAAGTGCCTGTCAGTTTGTCCTCGTTACCAATACTGATGGTAGATCCGAGCGCGTCACAATTATCCTCTATCAACCACAGCTGATGGGTGTCACAAAAAGCTCTGACAGCTTCAACATTAAATGGATTACCAAGCGTATGGGCAATCATAACAGCTTTTGTACGATTGCTCAATGCTAAATTCAATTGTTCAACATCTATATTGTACTGGGGAATCGTTACATCCACGAAAACCGGTAGCGCGCCATATTGAATAATGGGTGCTATAGTTGTAGGAAAAGCCGCAGCGACCGTAATAATTTCATCCCCGCGCTTTATAGCTCTTTCACCAAGCAGAGGTGACGTGAGTGACATGAAGGCCAATAAATTTGCAGACGAACCTGAATTAACTAAAAAACAATGACGAACGTCTAAATAGTTCGCGAACATCTGCTCGAACCTGTCCGTATAGCTGCCGCCTGTCAACCAGAAATCCAAAGCGCTATTGACGAGCATCATCAACTCCTCTTCATCAAAAACTCGTCCTGCGTATGCGATTCGATCACCAGGATAATATACTGTTTGATGATAATTCTCATAATAAGTCTTAACAAGCCGCAGAATCTCATCTCTGTCTCTTCCTTCTTCTCTCGTCACGACGCATCCTCTCCATCCTATTAACTACAACCTCTGACACAATGCTTACTATGTTTGATGCATGAATCTCTACTTTAGATTAAATATAAGTATACCCAGAAATTTTGAAGTTTCCACTTCGGTTCTGATTATATCTGCTTTTAATACAGATTCTATCGTCGATACTTGGAAGTTTTGTACAGATTGGAGGTCAATATGAAGATCATCATATTAGCAGGCGGATGCGGCGCGAGGTTGTGGCCACTCAGCCGCACACATTATCCAAAACAATTCATTAAGTTTCACGGAAAATCAAAATCCTTGTTTCAGGATACCTTTGAAAGGAGTCTGGTTTTGGCATCTCCGGACGACATCTATGTCGTAACTAATGAAAGTTATAAATTTTTAGTGATGGGTGCAATTGAAGAATTGGGTGTGAAATTTTCAGAGGAACAAATCCTGGTTGAGCCTGTTCCAAAAAATACTTTGCCTGCCATATATGCCGGCGTTCAGGAAATCATAAAACTCGGACATGAGATTGTCGTTGTTTTTCCATCTGACCATATCATCTCTGATGGCATTTCCTTCGCAACGCTGATCAAAGCATCAATCCCACTTGCGCAAGACTCTATAATTACTTTTGGCATCACACCTGACCATCCTCATACTGGATATGGCTATATTGCACCCGGAGAACCGAAAGAAAACGGTTTTCTGGTTAAATCTTTTAAGGAAAAGCCCGACCTCGAAACAGCCATAAAATATATAAATGAAGGAAATTATTGGAATGCCGGTATCTTCATGTTTCATACCAGTCTCTTCATCGAAGAGGTAAAGCGTTACGCACCTGAAATCCATTTGGCATTTACAGAAAGCGGCAGCCTCAAAGACTGCTTTTCAAGGATTCAGAATTCTATATCCATGGACTATGGGATTATGGAGAAAAGCTCCAGAATCTCTGTTGTTCCCGCGGCGATTGGCTGGAGTGATTTGGGCAGTTTTGATGCTTTTTATGATGTCTTCGAGAAGGATTCTTCTGGCAATATTTCTAATCAAAATACAATTTCCATCAATGCCACGGACAATCTGATTTATTCTGAACCTGGGAAGCTCGTCGCAGCGGTCGGTGTGGATGATTTGATCATCATTGACAACAGAGACGCATTGCTGATTTGCAAGAAAGATCAATCTCAAAAAGTCAAGGACGTTGTTGAAATCCTGAAATCGCAGAATGACCCAAGGACCGAATATCATATTGAGGATTATCGTCCGTGGGGCCATTACAGAATCCTTGAAGAAGAAAAAGATTCCTTCAAAATAAAAAGAATTACGGTTCATCAAGGTAAAAAGTTGAGTTACCAGCTTCATCACCACAGAAGCGAGCACTGGGTCGTCGTCCGTGGCATGGCTCGCGTGACAATCGATGACGAGGTGAAATTCGTGTGCGCCGGCGAAAGTATTTTCATGAAACCTGGACAGCGGCACCGACTGGAGAATCCAGGCAGGATTCCGCTTGAAATCATTGAGGTTCAAATGGGCGATTATTTGGAAGAGGATGATATTGTAAGATTTGATGATGAATATGGCAGAAAATGATTTTACTGAAAATTGGCGCAGCGGAAGTCGGAACATCGACCTCAACTGCGCCAATTTCTTTTGTTTTCTATTCTATTCTATTCTATTCTATTCTCGGCAAGTTTGGCCCAATTCTTCTTTTATGTTACAAAGAAATCTGCCAATAGTCCAAATATAAGTGACAATGGCAACGCCCCATACCACATGGATATGACGTTTGAAGAATTTTTTGTAGTTGAATCCGAATAAGATACCTACCGCGACGAGACACGTTTTGAGTACAGCAAAGTCGACAACGTTGAACCGATGTGTTGCTCTCATAACTTTATCGATAAAATCTTTCATGACATTAAAACCTCCCTTTCAAATCAGCACTTCTTATCCCATTCATACCATTCTAAGCCCTCGTTCAATCGAGATTTTCTGAACTGAATTGGGTGGGAAATGTGTAGCATGGAAAACGACGTTAGCAGCAGGAGGCTGATCAATCCCGACTTCCGCTTAATAACCCTATGGCTGGATCAAGTACCATCTGTAATGCGTTATGGTTTCAAATTCCAATCTTCTGTAGACCGGTTCACCGGCAATAGAAGCTTGGAGCACCACGACCTCAGCCCCCAGCTCGAATCCGGCATTCGCTGCGACTGCTGTCATCAGCGCCCCCAGGCCCTTCCCTCGCTCATCGGCAATCGTTCCTACATAGTAGATGCCCGCTGCCTTTCCGCTTATAACCATTGTCGCCGCCGCTACTGGCCGCTGGTCCCTATACGCCACCCACGCCCCCACCGTCTCACCCACCAGAATCCGCTCATGACTGAACATTTCTTTCGTGACAGCTGTTGGCTTATTAAAGGCGTCTCTTACTACAACACCATAATCTTCAAGCTCTTTTGCACCAGCGACTTTTCTGGTAATGACACCATCCGGAATCTCAGGCATCTCGATTGGTTTTTCAGTCAACATACCCGTTGAACCTGGAATTCTTAGGGGTGTGTACCCTTTTTCCTTCAAATAGGCTTCAAGCTTCAGATCAGCGTGGTCTCTAACCCAGAAGACGAAGCCCCTGTGATCTTGAGCAAAAAAGCGCTTTGCCTCGTTGAACAGCATTTCGGGCTCTGTCTGTTCCAGGCAAAGTACGCCATTAAGGTGACCGTCCATACTGTCAATCCCGAGGTTGAACAAGATGAAAGTCTCTGCTTCTTCTGACACCCCATGAAGTGAATGTTTATTCCTGTGAATAATGGAATCGGCCAGGTTTTGGTCGGCCAGCTTTAGTTTGAGATTCAGGTCTTTATTGGTCACGTTCATCCCTCCAATAGAAACTCGGTGTCAGACACCTGGTTTCAACTTACCCTCAGCTGCTTCGCTTCTGATTAAAGCTATTGCGACGCGAGCTTTGTCATATTCAACAATTTAGAAATTTCGCTCTAATTATATCCCTTACCATAAGCTAAATCGATAAATTCTTTCCTCTTACCAATTATTTTTGGATCGCGATCACCAGTACAAATTCTTTGAACGCTTTGTTGTTACCACGCTGAATTATGTGGTAGACTGCACCTTCAAAGTAAGTGCGATTTTTTCTTCCTATCGTCTCACCTTTCTGAAGTTACTCAATTTTGGTTTTAAGATGAAACACGGTGTCTGACACCGGATTTCATCCACTTCCACCAAAGGAAAATGGCGCCCAAGCCATTTTCCTTCCTGAGTTTTGTGATAAAATAGTGCTCGAGGTGATCACACTTGTACCCATTCAACCTGGAAGATCCTAACGCAAAGCGTTATCATACATGGAGCCAGCATCTGAAATCACAAATTGGCGAAAAAGTATTCAAAGTCGCTCTGGACGGCGGTTTCACCTGCCCTAACAGAGATGGCAGCATCAGCACCGGCGGATGTACTTTTTGCTCTGAATCCGGTTCTGGAGACTTTGCCCAGAGCCATCTTGATCCGCTTCCCGTCCAACTGAAAAAAGGCATCGACCTCGAACACAAAAAATGGCCAAACTCCCGCAAATACCTGGCTTACTTTCAAAATTTCACCAACACCTACGCCCCGGTGGAAGTCCTGAAAAATCGATACGAACAAGTTCTCAACGAAGAAGGCGTTGTAGGCATCATGCTCGCAACCCGTCCGGATTGCCTGCCCCCCGACACCATTGCTTACCTGTCAGAGCTTAACAAAAGCCATTATCTTTGGGTGGAACTAGGTCTGCAGACCATCCACGACGACACAGGCGAACGCATCAACCGCGGTTATTCCTATAATACTTACCTTAAAGCTGTGGAGGCCCTCAGAAATCACGGCATTCGCGTCTGCACCCACATGATCAACGGCCTCCCCGGCGAATCCCGCGACAGAATGATGGAAAGCATGAAGCGGGTCCTTCTCGACTCCGACATTCAAGGCATTAAGATTCACCTGCTTCATCTCATGCAAAATACCGCCCTGGTCAAGGATTACGAGGCCGGGCGGCTGGATTTTCTTGAGAAAGACGAGTATGTGAGCCTCGTATGCGACCAGCTGGAACTGATCCCGCCAGAGATTGTGATTCACAGGCTGACAGGAGACGCCCCCCGAAGATCCCTGATTGGCCCGCTTTGGAGCCTGCGCAAGTGGGAAGTCCTCAACAGCATTGATGCCGAGCTGAGGTGCCGCGGCAGCTATCAAGGCATGCGCGACATTCGAAAGCATGGTGAACGTCATGATTGAGTCCCCGCTGGCCTATAGCCATACCCTGCTTCGCCAGTGTGTCCGGGAGGGTGATGTTGTGGTGGACGCGACCATCGGCCATGGTCATGATACGTTGCTGTTGGCCGAGCTGGTCGGTCCGACCGGGCGGGTACTGGGATTCGACATTCAAGCACAGGCTATTGAAAGCACCCGGACGAAGCTCAACGCAGCCGGCCTGGGCGAACGCGTGACCCTTTACCACGAAAGTCACGAGCACGCAGGGTTGCGGCTTGGCGAAGGGCAGGCCATCGGGGCGGTCCAGTTCAACCTGGGGTATCTGCCCGGCGGCGACAAGGGGATCGTGACACGTGGATTATCAACGCTGCGATGCCTTGAAAGTCTGCTTCCCCGGCTGCGGCCCGACGGCATGGCGATTTTCGTGGTATACTACGGCCATAACGGCGGCCCTGAGGAAAAAGACGCGCTGATCACATTTGTGGACGGCCTTGACCAGAAGGCGTTCACGGTCCTGCAGTACAGCATGCGCAACTGGCGCAGCGACCCGCCGTTTCTGATCGCAATTCAAAAAAGATAACACATGAATAATAGAGCTTAGCTTTGTCACAAGCGCAGCAGTATTGCCAGTGAAGTTTGCCTTGGAAGAGAGTAAAAGGACAGTTGGCCGATGGTCATCTGAAGTCCCCCCTCTCAACCATCGGCCAACTTCTTTTTTATTGGATGAATAGCGCTTTCAAACCTACATCACTGCCCAAACTCCTGCAGCACCTTAACGACATACTCGAGGGGGAGTTTTGTCGCGGCGCTGATCCCGCGTCCC